>Ga0316576_10000031_pt1 | contig 41636 bp, 31 predicted proteins | sample S0NA_FD_203075 | JGI IMG/M metagenome (GOLD analysis project Ga0316576, IMG submission 203075) | Rhizosphere microbial communities from salt marsh grasses in Alabama, United States - S0-2_050615r3r5 | ecosystem: Host-associated > Plants > Roots > Rhizosphere | place: USA: Alabama | collected...
GCTGGGCCTGGGTCGGCAGGATGTCGAAGAACGAGAGCGAGGCGCTGCGGATCACCTCCTCCACGGTGTGCTGCTGGGCCGCGGGGATCTGGCTCATCACATCGGCGGCGAAGGCGTGCCAGGCGAGGTAGAAGATGCCGACGCGCTTCTTTGGGTAGACATGGCAGGCGTTGCCGACGCAGACCCCGGCGCAGCCCGGCCCGCAGGGGACGACGTCGACGCCCTGATCCCCGGGCGGCGGGCCGTCGCCCGGGGCGGGGCCGTCGGCGGCCAGGTCCGGCGCGCCGTCCGTCCCCAGCTCGGCCGGGGGGCGAGCGTCCGGGTTGCCGCCATCGCTCGTCGGCGTGTCGGCCGCGGAACAGGCCAGGAGGGCCAGAGCCCAGAGCAGCGTCCAGCGCATGGTCACCTCGCTTTTTTGTGCGATACTACCGCTCACGGTGAAGTCAGCCAGCCTCCTTCTCACCGCCCTGCTCGCCGCGGGCTGTCATGTAATCCTGCCCCTGGACGGCACGCGATCGGACGCGCCCGGACGGTCGGATCTCGATGCGGGCCCAACCGACGGACCTGCACCGGACGCCCCGGCGGCCGACCTGCCCGTCGGCGCGGACATGCACCGCTCCTGGCAGCAGGTCTTCTCTCAGGACGCCGGGACTTCCGGGCCGGGCCGGCTCCACAGCCCGGCGGCGGTCTATCACCAGACGTCCGGCGCGGTCTGGCTCTACGGCGGCACCGATGAGACCGGCAGCACCTCCGACGAGCTCTGGGAGTACCGCTCGGCGTCAGGCTGGAGCCAGCTCTGTGGAGGCTCCATGCCCGCCTGCGGCCCGGGGCCGCTCTCGGGCCACGTCATGGTGTACGACTCCAAGCACGACCGGGTGCTGCTCCACGGCGGGGTGCGCAACGTCAAAGTTGGCGAGCCCGGGAAGACCGAGCTGTGGGTCTGGCAGAGCGGAGCCGTCACGGCCACGCCGGGGCCGCCAGGACCGGGGCGGGTCGAGGCCTTCGCCGCCTTTGACCAGGCCCGCGGCGTGATGGTGCTCTTCGGCGGTCTGACCAAGCAGACCTTCAACAAGACGTACGTGACGGGCGATCTGTACGAGCTCGCCGGCAGCCAGTGGACCGGTCCGCTCACCCCCACGCTCGCGCCGTCACCGCGCTCGTCGTACGTTCACTCCATGACCTACGTCCCGGACGCGCCCTGGACCAACCCAACCGCCGGCCGCACCGTGCTCTGTGGCGGCACGCACTACGATGGCTCGCCCTGGCAGGTCTCAGACGACTGCTGGGCCTGGGACGGCGCGACCTGGCACAAGCTCTGCGAGCCGTGCACGGGAACCGCGCGGATGGCAGCCGGGCTGACCTACGATCGGCTGGCCCGCAGGCTGCTGATGGTCGGCGGCTTCGACGGGAGCGACGGTGGCGAGCTCGCCGGGACCTGGGCCTCGGCCGACGGGGCAAGCTGGACCCTGGTGGACCCACTCCCCACGGGGCGGGACACCATGGCGCTGGTCTACGACATCGGCCAGGACCAGGTCCTGCTCCACGGCGGCAACGGCACCCCCTGCTCCGACGGGATCACAAGCCCGTCCTATCACCAGAACTGCGGGGACACGCTGCTCTACGTCGCCGGCCCCTGATCGAGGGGCAGGGCGACCCAGAAGCAGGCCCCGGCCCCGCTTGCGCTCTCGAGCCAGATCCGGCCGCCGTGGGCCTTGACCATGCGCCTGGCGATGGCGAGCCCGAGGCCGGTGGACTTCTCGCCCGCGGTGCCGCTCTTGCCCTCGCCAAAGGCCTGGAACAGCCCTGCCCCCGGTTGGACACCCCGGCCCTGATCCCGGACGCAGATCAGCGCCTCGTCCTCTCCGCGCCGGATGTCGACCTCGACCCGAGCGCCGCGGGGCGAGTGCTTGATCGCGTTTCCCAGGAGGTTGCTCAGCACCTGCTCGATCCGCGTCCGGTCGAAGGCGATGGGAGGCAGCTCCTGCTGCGCGACGAGGGTCAGCGAGATCTCCTTCGGCCGCGCCAGGAGCTGGCCGGCAGTGACCGCGTCACGGACCACGGCGAGGAGATCCTCCGGCGCGCGGCGCAGCTCCACGCGTCCGGCCTCGATGGCCGAGACGTCGAGCAGGTCGTTGACCAGATCGAGCATGTAGCGGCTCGAGGCGCGGATCCGGGCGAGGACGTCGACCTGCTGCGTCGACAGCGGGCCGAGGCACTGCTCCTCGAGCAGGGCGGAGAAACCCTGGATCACGGCCAGCGGGTTGCGCAGGTCGTGGGCCGCCATGCCGAGCAGCTGGTTCTTCATCTCGTTGAGCCGCTCGAGCTCGGCCCGGCTCGCCTCGAGCGCCGCGGTCCGCTCCCGCACGCGCCGCTCGAGGTCGGCGTTGAGGCGGCGCAGGTTCTCCTGGGCCAGCGCCAGGTCGGTGATGTCGAGGACCGTGCCCACCGAGCGGACGACCTCGCCGGCCTCCCGGAGCTCCTCGGAGCGCTCGCGCACCACCCGGATCTCGCCGTCGGGCCGGACCACGCGGTGGACCAGCTCATAGCGGGTCCCGTCGCGCACCGCGCTCTCGTAGGCCCGCTGCACGCCGCCGCGGTCCTCGGGGTGGACCCGCGCGAGGAAGGCCTCGAAGGTCGCCCCGAAGGCCCCGGGCTCGAGACCGAAGATGCGGTAGACCTCGTCGCTCCAGGTCAGCTGGTTGTGCCGCAGGTCGAGGTGCCAGCTGCCGACGTGGGCCACCTCCTGCGCCTTGGCCAGGTCGCGCTCCCGCTGGCGCAGGGCCTCCTCGGCGCGCTTGTGGAGCACGATGTCCCAGGCAAGGTTGGCCAGGAGCGAGACCACCTCCACGTCGCGCCCGTCGTAGTCGGTGGGCTTGTTGCCCGTGCCGAGGATAGCGACGATCCTGTCGCCGCGCGTCACGGGGACCAGGAGCTCGCGGAGCACCTCGGCGTGGCCCGGGGGCAAACCCCGGCGGTGGGCGAGGCTCTTGTAGTCGTTGTGGATCACCGGCTGCCGCTCGCGGACGCAGTCGACCCAGACCCCGGCGCGGTCCAGCGGGTAGTGCATCCCCGCGCCCTCGGCGCTGCACATGCTGGCCAGGGTGTTGCTGGACCAGGTCTGCAGGGAGAGCGTAACCTGGTCCTCGTCGAGGAAGTGGAAGAAGCCGATGGTCCCGCCGGTGAGGCGCTCGGCCTCGTCCAGGGTCCGGCGCAGCACCTCCTCCATGGAGTGGGAGTGGGCGTACTCCGAAAGCTCCAGCCGAGCCCTCAGCAAGTCGTCGGTTCCCCCGCCCCTCATCCCTGCTCGTCCGTCTCCTTCGCCATGGCGAGCACCATCGCGTCATCGATGTCCGACTTCTTGGTGATCTCCTCCTCGTCCGCCTCGAGGAGGTCGGCCAGCTCGATGGTCCCCGAGATCTCCTCGTCCACGACGACGAGGCCGGGCTCGGGCTTTGGCGCGGCCGGCGGCTCGGACGGGACGGACGGCACGGACGGGGCGGACGGCTCCCGGCGTGGCGCCTCGCCGAGACCGAGCTGATCGAACGCCGCCCGCCGCTCGGGGGAGAGGCGCGCGTAGAGCTCGGTCAGCTCCCGGGCGGTGATGAAGACCTCCTCCCGCCGGCCATCCTCCACCACGCGCTTCAAGGTCAGCTCACCGGCGAGGCCGCTGCGCGTGACGATCTCCCGCGTGTAGGGGGAGATGGCATTGATCAACAGGCGCGCCAGGGGGGCCGGGTTCATCCGCGCGACGTCGGTTCCGTTGTGGGTCGCCGCGAGCAAGCGGACGCGACCATGGACCAGCGGTCGCAGGTGGGACTCGGCCGTCTCCCGCAGCTGCACCGCGGCGGCGGCGTCTCCCTCGTCGACCGGATACGGGCCGCCGGTGAATGACGTGTCGTCCACCGGCAACACGACCAGATCGTTGCCTTGCCAGCGGAAGGCGAAGCCCGGCGATGAGGGCTTCAGCGCCTTGCGCACCACGAGCAGGGCGCCGAGCTGCTCCCGGCTGACCTCGGTGAGGTAGTAGCGCTCCAGGTCGTAGCGGCGACGCGTGCTGCCCCGCCGGCCCTTCTTGGGCAGGTGCACCGCCATGCTCTGCTCGATGTCGCCAACCTTGACCGGTCGGGACCACGGCGAGCCCGGCGGGATCTCGAGCTGGAACAGCGCCTGGAGCCCGAAGGGCGTGCTCGCCCGGGCCTGGGCCTCGGCCGGATCCTCGCTGGCCCCGGCGGACCAGCGCAGGGTCCAGGTCGTGTTGGCGAGCTCGTGCCGCAGCAAAAGGCGCTCCAGCGCCGGGAGGATCCGGGCGCGCTCGGCGCGGATCTTCGACTCCGCGCCGGCCAGAGCGGCATCGCGGCGGGACACGAGCGTGCTCTGGGCATTCTCCATCACGCCGCGGACCGACTGGATCAGGCGGGACGAGACCTCCTTGACCACGCTGTTCGACGACGACGTGATGTGGGGGTGGAGGGCCTCCGCCAGGTCCTTGGCCACCTGTTTGAACTCCGCCAGCGTCTGCTGGACCGACTGGTTCTCGTGCACGGTCTGCGACTGGTGCCCCTCGATGACCTCGTCGATTTGCAGCAGCACGGCGCACAGCTCCGTGGTGTCACGGATCAGCTCGATGTAGTTGGCCTCGTGGGGAAACGGCGTCAGGTCGCCGTACAGGTATCGCATCGTCACGCCCACCCCGCTCCGGGTTCGGCCTATTTAAACACAGGTCCGTAACATCCAACAGGAAGGAGAGTCTCCGCCCCCGGCGATGGTAGAATGCCGGCCAGCCCCAGAGGAGGCCATGAATCCGTTCTCCCGCAAACAATCAACGTCATCAACGGTGATCCACGGCAGCGGTGACATCGGTGGCAAGGGTGAGGGGCTGCTGCTCGTCGATCACCTCGAGCTGGGCGCCCCCCGCACGCTCCAGACGCACGTCATCACCTCCGAGGTCTACGACCGGTACCGCGACAACAACGACGAGTTCGACCAGGAGTCGCGGGAGCTGCTCGGCCAGATCCACGAGGCCTTCGACCGTGTCCCCATCGGCGTCCGGGCGTCGGAGACGCTCGAGAACGATCCGCTGGTGCCGACCTCTGGCGTCAGCACGTCGTTCATGCTGCCAAACTGCCACAAGAGCCCGGAGGTGCGCTTCGCTCAGCTCCGGCAGGCGATCAAGCACATCTACGACCGTTTCAGCGCCCGAAAGGAGGCGCAGCCGGACCAGCGCACCACGGTCGCCGTGCTGGTCAACCCGATCCCCGGCGTGGCCAGCGACACCCGGGCCGGAAAGATCTACCACCCGATGTCCTCGGGGGTCGCCGACTCCCTCTTCCGCTACCCCCTGACGCTGGACGACGGTCTGCAGGACCCGGAAGAGGGCTTCGCCCGGGTCGCCTTCGGGCACGGCTACGCCGTGGTCCTCGACCAGTTCGAGGTCATCCCGGTTGCCACGATCCGCAAGCCCCTCCCCCCGGCGGTGATGACCAGGGGGGGACAGCAGCTGTTCTACGCCCTCGGCCTCGACCAGGAGCAGACCGACATCAAGGACGAGATGTCGACGATGTCCATGCTGAGCGTCCGGTTTGCCGCGCCCAAGATCCTCGCCCCGTTCCAGGACGAGAAGGGCCGCGTCAACTTCGACCGGCTGATCCGCGAGAACGCGTACGACTACCACCGTGACTTCGTCAACATGATGGAGCAGGTGCACAACATCGACAGCAGCTTCCAGATCGAGTTCACCTGGAACCTGGTCGACGGCAAGGGCGTGTTCCACATCGTGCAGTTCAAGAGCCTGCGCGGGGTCGACCTGTCGCGGATCGAGATCCCCGCCTTCGACGACAGGGCGATGGTCTCGACCGACCAGTTCCAGGGGCACGGCGTGACGCGCGACATTCGTCACTCCATCGTGATCAACCCCTTCGCCTACGCCAAGGAGCAGCATGACGAGGTCGTCCGCGAGCTCCGGCGGCTCAACGCGGAGCTGACCGAGAAGGGCCAGCGTTACATCCTGGTCTGCCCCGGGCGCGTGGGGACCACCAACCGGGAGTGGGGCTTCAACGTCGACTACCCCAGCGTCTCGGGCTCGGCGGTCATCGTCGAGTATGGCTACGACATCCACGGTAGCCCCTCGGTCAGCGTGACGGCCGACGAGATGACCGGCGGGATCTACGGCAGCCACTTCCTGTACCAGATCCTCGGCGGCGCGGAGGAGGCCGAGCGGGCGCGGCGGGCGCGGATCTTCGGCTCCCAGGGCACCCACTTCCTCACGAACCTGTACACGAGCCAGACGCTCTACCTCCTGGTCAACCCCGCGCGCAACCACCTGGCGGACTGGTTCTTCATCCCTCCCGAGGGCAAGGAGCAGGCGCCGATCTACCTCAAGCGGTTCGAGCAAACGGTGACGGCGTACGCGGACCTGTTCCAGCGCAAGTGCATGATCGCCGCCGACGAGCGGGTACGCCCCCTGGTCGCCCCGGCGGCGGGGCAGAAGACCAAGCGTCCGATGATCCGCATCATCAACCCGCACAAGATCAGGAAGGCGTTTGTCCTCGCCACGAACAGCGCGATCCGCGGCGCCGCGGCGCGCCTGAACAACCACCTGCCCTACTGCAACGTCGAGGTCCTCAGCGGTCCGAAGGCGTGGAACAAGAAGCTGGCGGACAAGACCTTCGTGCTGTTCCTCGACGAGGGGGCGATCCCGTTCTACGTCCGGTCGGAGTTCAAGCGTCGCAACCCCCAGGGCACGGTGGTCCTTCTGTCCTACGACCTGCAGGCCGGGAGCGCGCCGACCCGCGAGGAGGTCGAACGGGTCTGCCCGCTCTCGCGTCAGGCCGACATCGTCTTCTACGTCAACGACGGCGACTGCGCGCCGTCCAAGGTGATGCCCGCGGCGGTGCGTTACGTCGAGGACCTCCACAACATCGAGTATCACAGCAAGGCGCGGCGGTTCATCTTCCTCGTCGTCGACGACGAGCTGCGCTGGTTCAGTCAGTTCCTCCCCGTGCTCTACCGGGTCATCGGCCAGCGGGCCGGGGTGATAACCGCGCGGACGTTCGAGGAGGCCCGGGCGATCATGGATATCCACGGCAGCGACGTGGTCTGCGTGATCACCGATATGCTGTTCCCCAAGGGCGGCGTGGTTACCGCGGAGGCGGGCCGGGAGCTGGTCATCACCACCAAGATCGAGCGGCCACGCATCCCGATCATCGTGGCGTCCAAGGCCGACCGGGGCGTCGAGCTACAGGACATCGCGCTGATCCTGCCCAAGGGGGACCCGGGGGCCGTGGAGATCCTCGACCGCTACATCCACGACTTCTCCGGCCTGGGGGACTTCCTGTTCTTCCAGAACGGACGTCTGTGGCGCAGGGCCTCCACGCTGGAGGAGCTGCGCGACGCCATCGCCGCCGCGCCCATCGGACTGCTGGAGGAGTACGCCGAGAACGACTACTTCTCCACCTGGCTCTACATGCACGGCTTCAAGAACCTGGCCGACCGGCTGGTCGTGCGCGAGGACCGGGGAAAGGAGCTCAAGGACGTCCTGCTCTCGACCTTCGAGCAGGAGGTGATCCGGGTCAAGGAGCAGGAGCTCGTGCTGCTCAACGGCAAGAAGGAGGTCGCCGGACGGGCCCGGACCATCGACCAGCTCCAGGATCTGGTGCGGCGCGTGGACGAGCGGGTGCTCAAGGAGCACTCGGCCAACGACGTCTTTTCCATGTGGCTGATGCGCAAGGGGTACCCGGAGCTGGCCGACCGGATCCGCCCGATCCACGGCGACGGGGAGGAGCTGCGGGAGGCGCTCGTCGCGGCCTTCGACGAGTGGTCCCGGGAACACGAGGGCTGAGGCGATCATGCAAGAAATTGCGCAGTAGCGCATCTCCACCCGCCCCCCACCCCACCCACGGACCACAAGCAGGTGACATCACGTGAGGCGATACCTGGTCCGATAGTTGCTGTGCTTAGAGGCATGTCTGCCACGAATCCCAACCACGACACCGTGCCTGATGGACCGACGAGGCTGGCCGGCGAGAGGCAATGCAGCCCCACTCCGTGGCCGGCCCTGCCTGTTCCCCGGGTCCCACCGCGCCAGGGAGCATTGCCGGCGCCGCCCTCCCCTGCGCCGGACCGAAAGAGCTCCCTCGCGCCCGCGCCCACGCGCTCGCCAGCGCTGTTCGACGCCACGATTCAGCTCGCCGAGTCCGACCTGCGCCTGCTGGATGAGTTCCCCTTGATCAACCCTCTCGCGACGATCCAGCTCGCCGAGTCTGACCTGTGCCTGCTCACCCCGCAGAGCTCTCTGCCCCCGCTGCTCCCCCGGGCCTGGGCGCCGCTGGAGGCGCTGGTCGCCGAGCGGCGCTTTCGACAGCTGCTGCGCCCCCGACTGATATCCACCCGATTCTTGGCCACCGTCGGGGCGGCGGTCGCGTTCTGTGGGCTCGCCTGGCTCACCTTCCTGCTCTGCGGAACCGGGCCGGTGCCCGGTGTGGACCTCCCCGCGCCCACCGAGGCGGCCGCCGCGCAACCCGTATCCCAGCCTGCCACCGCGCCCGCTCCGCCCGTCGTGGTCCACGCCGCGCGTGAGCGCCCTGCCCCGCCCGAGCACAGCGCCTCCGAGCGCAGCACCCCGTCGCCGGAGGTCAAGGCGCCCACAGAGCGGGCAGTGGCTCCGGCGGTGAAGACGACACTCAGGAGCCGGACGATACCCCGGCAGCGCACCCGGCTTCGGCGCCGCCGGGCGCGCGCCGCAGCCGCGGATGCCATCCTCGCCAGCGCGCGGATCGTCCACCGGCAAAGGACGCACATCGTCCGCAAGACGGTGGATCCCTTCGAGGAATAACCTGGCCCCCAGGTTGACGAATGGCGCCGGCTTTGCTGGTGAACCGGTGGCCCGGGGACTACAATGGCATCGTGCAACGACGTGCCCTCCGAACGCTCCAGCGCACACTGGAGACGAGCGTCCCGACCCCCATCGTCGAGAGCGTCGCGCGCAACGACGTGGAGGCGTGGTCCGCCCTGGCGATGCTCGAGCTGCGTATGCTCCTTTCCAGGGGTCAGGCGTTCCAGGCCCGTCGATTCAGCGCGCTGCTGCAGTTCGCCGCCGAGGCGGGCCTGCCCGTCCGTTCGTACGACCGACAGGAGATCAACCAGCTGATCAACGGCATCGACGCGGTGCAGGCCGGGCGCCACTTTCTGGCCCGACGCCAGCTCGATGAGCTCTCCGGCTCGGAGCGGCGGCTGATCCAGTGGGCGTCACGGATGTGGCGCGCCCGGGCCCTCGCCGGCGAGGGAGAGATAGGCGCCGCGCGGGAAGCGGCCGAGGCGGCGATCGCGCGGGGCGCGGATCTGACCGAGGACTCGCGTTGCTGGGCGACCTGCTTCGCGGCCGAGATCCAGGCCGCCGACGGAGAGGCCGGGGAAGCCGAGAATCGCGTCCTGCGCGTCCTGTCCCTCTTCATCGGGCCCGGAGAGGCCCGGGGCCAGTCCCTGGCCTACCTCAGCCTGGCCACGGTCCACCGCCTCGCCGGGGCCGCGGAGGAGAGCGAGGTCGCCGCCGAAATGGCCTACAAGGCCGACGGCAGCTGGACCGGGCCGGCGCTCTGGCTCGCGCAGGACGCGCTCAGGGCGGGGGAGCTGGAGCGGGCGCGCACCCTCCTCAGCTCGATCCCCAGCCCGGCCACCGACGCCTACAACCTGATGCAGGCGCTGAAGCTCGTCGACGCGGAGCAGGTCCCGCTCTTGGCGATCACCCGAACCCTGGAGCTCGCGTCGCTGCCGCCCGGCGACGAGGCGGTGAAGCAGCTCAGGGGACTGGTCGCCGAGCACGAGGCGCTCTGGCCGGCGCGGGACGTGCTCGCCTGGAAGCTGCTCACCCTCGGGCGCTCGGCCGAGGCGCGGGCGCAGCTGCTGACCATGGAGCAACACGGCGCCGACCGCCAGTCGGCCGCGGCGATCCGCCTCGGCCTGCAGCTCCTCGGCGACCGGGGCACGGAGAAGGCGGCGGCCGAGCCCGAGCCCGAGCCCGAGCCGGCCGGGAAGGCCGAGCCCGGCGCGGCGCGGCTCCCTGCCCTGCAGGTGCGCCGCGAGGCTCCGGCCCGTCACAGCGGCTTCGTCGGCCAGATCTCGCTCTTCGGCGTCCCGGAGCTGCTCCAGTTCATCTGCAGCAGCCGCCGCTCGGGAGTTCTCGTCTTCTCCAGCCAGCTCGGCGAGGCGCGCATCCACCTGCACGAGGGACAGCTCTACTCCGCCGAGTCTCCCACGAACCCGCACGTCGGCCACTACCTGGTCGGCAAGGCGGCGATACCGCAGCAGCTCGCCGACCGGATCGATCAGGGCGAGCAGATCGGCGCCGTGCTCGCGGACGTCCCCAGCGACAGCGTCCGGGACGCCCTGCAGGACCTGCTGCGCGACACGGTGAAGGAGCTGGTCAAGGACTGGGAGGACGGCTGGTTCCAGTTCGAGCGCAGCCAGGGAGAGGGCGGACCGCCCGAGGATCTCCTGTTCAGCGCCCAGGGCGTCCTGCTCGACGCGCTGCGGGAGGTCGACGAGGAGCGGCGCTGATCCTCAGTACCAGGTGAAGGTCAGCTGCGCGGTCACGTCGTGGGCCTGCCCCCCGTCGAAGACGGTCAGGGCGTAGGTCAGGTCGGCGCCGAGGTTGAAGGCCGTGAGCAGCTGCCACTCGTAACCCAGCCCGAGCTTGAGGTCAGCGCCGGTGTCCTTGCGCTCGACGGTCTCACCAAGCACCGACCGGTCGACGATGGCCACGCCGACGCCCAGGCCACCCTTGCCGTAGAAGCCGCCGTCGTGGCCGGGGAACAGGGTCGCGACCAGATCGTAGTGCAGGAGCTGGGTCCATCGGCTGTCGAGGAGGTCGCCCTCGAGCCGGAACCAGGTCGAGCCCTCGAAGCCGAGCAGGAGCCACGGGCGAGCGACCCAGCCCACCTTGAACACCGTGAACCCGAGGCCCGCTCCCCCCTCGCTCGTCTCGTTGTTGACCCAGCCCCCTCCCACGCCGAGCCCGAAGCCGATGTACCAGGAGGTCCGGTACCGGCTGTAGCGGACACGGACGGTGGGCGGGGCCGCCGGGGCCGCCGGCGGCGGCGTGGCCGTCGGCGCGACGTCGGGGCGGATCTCCTCCACCTGCGCCCGGGCGAGCAGGGGCAGCCCCATGACAGCCAGCACACACCACGCGGTAGCTCGTCTCACTTGGACCACCAGTCTAACGCACAATTGGGGTCCCCGGGCGGACTCAGGCCGCCCGGGGCAGGACAATTAAGTACGGCTCAGTGTCGGAGGTAGTCCCGCAGATCGACACAGCGGCGGCGGAGCTTGTTCAGGGCCCGGGACTCGATCTGACGGATCCGCTCGCGGGTCAGGCGGAATGCCTTGCCCACGTCCTGCAGGGTCTGCTCCGAGGAGCCGTCGATGCCGAAGCGCAGCCGCAAGATCTCCGCCTCCTTTGGCGTCAGGGCGGCGAGGCGGTTCCGCGCGTGGTGGGCGAGCTCCCTGTGCGCGGTCACCTCTCCCGGGTCCACGGCGGACGGGTCCTCGAGGATCGCGCCCAGCGCCTGGTTGCCGTCCACCCCGACGGGTGTGTCGAGGGAGACCGTCTCGAGGCTCAGGTTGAGCACGGTCTGGACCTGCTCGATGTCCAGCCCGGTCCGCGTCGCCAGGTGCTCGTCGGAGGGCTCGAGGCCCTGGGCCAGCATCTCCTGGTGCGTGCGCCGCACCTTGGACACCGCGTCGCTCAGATAGACGGGGATCCGGATCGTGTGAGCGCGCTCGATGATCGCCCGCGTGATCGACTGCCGGATCCACCAGGTACCGTAGGTCGAGAAGCGAAAGCCGCGACGGTAGTCGAAGCGCTCCACCGCCCGGATCAGGCCGAGGTTGCCTTCCTGGATCAGGTCGCTCAACAGGATGTTCCCCCTGGCGTACCGTTTGGCGATGCTCATCACCAGGCGGAGGTTTCCCTCGACCAGGGCTCGCTTGTTGCGGTCGTAGCGCCCCTGGGCGCGCCGCACGCGCTCGTCGAGGGCGTGGAGCTCCTCCAGGGTGCAGCCAGCGTCCCGCTCGAGCTGCGCCATGCGCTCCCGCCAGCCCTCGCCCCGCTGCAGACGGCGAGCCCGGTCGGCGTGTCGCCTGACGCGCGCCGCGATGGCGTCGGTCAGCTCCGGCCGGAGCCCGAGCCCCGCGACCAGGTCACGCATCTTCTTCGCGCCGCGGCCGGTCCTCTTGTGCTGCGCCCGCAGGCGCCGCAGCTGCTGGAGGCGACGGAGCAGCTCGTCCCGCCGTTCGGCCCGCGCTCCGTTTCGTTCCTCCTCGATCAGCTGGCCCGCCTGGATCTGCCCCCGGGCCAGCTGGTCCCCCAGCGTCAGCACCTCGTCCACGCCGAAGAGCGAGCCGAACAGGGCAGCCTCCATCTCCGTGCGGGCCTCCACCATGGAGCGCGCCACCTCGGTCTCCTCTTCCCTGGACAGCAGCTTGAGCTTCGACACCGCCCGCATGTACGCCGCGACGGTGTTGCGCTCACCCGGGAACCAGGTGTCCCTGGCCTTGGTCTGGGCTGCGGCTCTCATTGGCTCACTCCTCCCCGTTCCACTTTTATGGGAATTTTGCGGATATAGTGATTGTGGGGGCGAACCGAATTTAAGGCAAGGCGTTTTTTTTTATAAATATCGAATTGGCGAAAATGGGGCTGAATGGTGATTTATTCAATTAAATCAATGGATAACGCGACGGGGCATGACCAGGCCCCGGACGCCGCGGGGGGAAACGCAGGAGAGCATTCCAGCAGAGGAGCCCCCGCGGTTGCGCCTGGGTCAGCGCGGTGACGCGTACACTCTGGCTCGACGGGCCCTCACGGTCACCGCGCCGACCCAGGCGCTCAAGGTGATCGGCCGATCACATTGGGCGCCCGGTCCAATGCGGTGACAGGCACCGCGGCCACCGCCGCCGACGAGTCCTCGTGTCACCGCATTGGATCGGGCGCAACCGCGTGGTCGCTCCGGCGTGCTATCCCTCCACTGGTCTCCACGCGGCGACCCCGGCGCCCCTCTCCCCCCGGCGGGCCGGGCCTTACCAGCGAGCCTCCAGCCCCTCCGACCGCTCGGGCAGCGTGGCAAGGTAGCTCGTGACCTGGTCGAAGGCCTCCCGGGCCGCCTCCGCCGTCCGACCAAAGACCTGGAACCCGATCTTGCCGTGCTCCGGCACCACAAGGTGGGTGTTCAGATCGAAGGCGGAGAGCAGCTCGAGCACCTCCCGGCTGGAGTAGCCCTTCATCGCCTCGCTGTGACCGTTGTCGGTGGCCACGTAGTACAGAGGATCACCGTTCCCGTCGACGAGCAGGCCGCTGGCGCGATCGAAGCGCGCCTCCTTGAGGGCCAGCGCGTTGCGGTAGGGGTGGGTCGTGCCGCCCTGGCGCAGGTTGATCTCCACCGCGCGTAGCACCCGATCCCCGGACGCCCTGTAGCCGCAGATGAAGTCCACCGCGAAGCTGCCCAGCGCGCCGCGCCGGGCGAGCACCGCCCCGACCCGCTCGCCGTAGTCCATCAACCGCCGGCGCAGGCCCGGATCGTCGGGGAACGCGGGGAAGCTCGCCCCCTGGAACACCTCCCCGTCGAGCATCTGATCGTGCGTGGCGACGACGGCGACATCCCCGGTTGGGGAGATGAACCCCTGGACACTCGGCGAGCACTCGACCTCCCCGTGGAACCACTCCTCGACGATGAACCCACGGGACAGATCGCGGCGCACCGCGGGCCAGCTCCGCCCTCCGACCTCGATCACCAGACGGCGGATGACGCGAGAGAGCAGCTGACGACGCGCGCGGAGCGTTCGCGGCAACGGGCCGCGGCGGGCGAGCCTCGCCGAGATCTGGCCCCGTCGGAGACGAATGATCCCGAGCCCGCTCACCCCGGCGTCGAGCTTGATCGCCACTGCGTCGGAGCTCGACTCCTCGAACCACTCCCGCACGGCGCGCTGTAGCTCCTGGACCGAGCGCAGGCCGATGCAGGCCCGCTGGTGTGGGACCCGGGCCTCCCTGAACACCCGGTGGCTGCCCGTCTTGGTGTTCAGCCCGAGGTCGATGGGGCCCTCGATGGGGATGCCGAGCTCGCACGCCAGCCGCTGCTCGTCCTCGGAGACGAGGAACGGGACGAGGAGCGCCCGCGCCGGGTCGACGAGCCGTCGCACGCGCTCGATGGCCTGATCGTCGCGCAGGAGCCGGTTGGTCAGAGGCCGCGACGACCCGTCCTGCCGCGTGACCACGATGTGGAGCCGGTCGCGGGCGTCGGCCGGCAAGCGTTCGAGCTGGCTCTCGAGGACCGTCGAGTCGACGGGCCTCGGGGTGATGAAGACCAGCTCCACGCCGGGATCCCGCAGGTGCCACAGGCTGTGGGACAGCGTTCGCTCCACGTAGTGGTCGATGCCCTTGACCTGCCTGAGCAGCGCGGCGGGGATGCCGCCGAAGGAGGGCACCACCACGAGCTGAGGACGTCGTGGGTTGCGTCGCAGCTCCTCCTGGAGCTGACACAGAGCTTCCCGCTTCCGGGCCTGGGTCACCGGGGCCATGGTTCTTTTCTTCAGATTGGCGTTTTAGATTACCAGAAAACGGCCGGGGTGAAAGGTTTTGTTGCCCGGCTCAGCCCCGTTTGTCGACCACGCGCATCCAGCCGTGTCGGTCGGGCAGCCGACCGAACTGGATCCCGGTCAGCTCCTCGAACAAGCGCCGGGCCACGGATCTTGGGCGGCCCGGGGAGATCTCGAGGCGCTGGCCCTTGTAGCCCAGGGCGCCGATCGGGGTGACGACGACGGCCGTGCCCGCGGCGAACATCTCGGTCACCGTCCCGGAGGCGATCCCGCGCGCCACCTCGTCGATGTCCAGGGCCCGCTCCTCCGCCTCGATGCCCGCTTCCTCCGCCAGCCTGAGCAGCGAACGGCGAGTGATGCCGGGCAGGATCGTGCCGCTCGTTGGAGGGGTGAGCAGGACGCCGTCCTGCACGAGGAACACGTTCATCGCGTTGAGCTCCTCGATGTAGCGGTGCTGGACCGCGTCGAGCCAGAGCACCTGGTCGAAGCCTGCCTCCTTGGCCCGGCGCTGGGCCGGGATCCCCGCGGCGTAGTTGCCGCCCGTCTTCGCCGTCCCCACGCCACCAGGAGCGGCGCGGACATCGCGCTCCTCCACGAGCACCGCGATGTCCTCGAAGCCGCCGAAGTAGGGCCCCACCGGACAGCAGATGACGAAGTAGAGCTGATCCCGCGAGGGCCCCACCCCAAGCGCGGGATCGACGCCGATCATCGTCGGGCGGACGTAGAGCGCCCCCGGCTCGGGCGGCGCCCACTCGCGCAGCAGGTCGACCAGGGTCTCGGTGGCCGCGAGCTGCAGCGCCTCCGGGATCTCGGGCATGCCCAGGCGCCGGGCGGACGCGTTGAAGCGCGCGGCGTTGAGATCGGGGCGAAAGAGGGCCACCTCACCCCCGGGCCAGCGGTAGGCCTTGTGGCCCTCGAAGATCTCCTGGCTGTAGTGCAGCACCTTGGCCGCGGGCGAGAGCGTGATGGGCGCGAGCGGTCCGATCGCGGCGTCGTGCCAGCCGCGATCGGGGTCGTGCTCGATGCGGAGCATGAGGTCGGCGAGCACCTGGCCAAAGGGGAGTGGACCGGACAGCGCGGCGCGGGCCCGCGCCGTGTCGCTCCGCGTGTCGATTCGAATGTCGGTGGTCATCTGCAGCCCCGGTGAGTCTCCCATCCATAGCACCCCCCGATCGCGGACGCCGCTTTTTTGATGGACCCCGGACCGACCCTCAGGAAACTGAGGGCCGCGTGGCTCAACCGGCCGGGATCCCGTGACCGGCTCCTGGCACGCGCGCTGCATCGCTTTGACCTGCAGACGTCCATCCACCGAGGAGGAGGAGGACCATGGCCAAGCGCACCTTTCGCCGCTCTCCGCCGCCGTCCGGCGCCGACTACCCCACGCTGGACGAGTTCGACCGCTCCCGTCGGCGCTTCCTCCTCGGCCTCGGCGGCCTGCTGGGCGCCGGTGCCCTGGCGGCCTGCGGCAACCGCGCGGTCCACGCGTCCCCGGACGGCGGATCTGCCGCCGACACGCTCACGCCCGGACCCGACGGCCCGGTGAACATGGGCGGGGCGCTACCCCCGCCAGCCCAGCTCGACCAGGGGCCCGACACCTGGGAGATCGACGGCGAGCCGCCGATGCCCGACGCCCGCGTGGACCAGCCCATCGCCTACCCCGGCGAGGCGCCTCAGCCGGACGCACAGGTCGACACCTGGGGCGTCTCCGGTGGCGCGCCCCAGCCCCCGGCCAAGGCGGACGGCGGCTGCGACGACACCGGCTGCCCCAACCCCTGACCTCCCCGGCCCCACCGAAGGTCTGGCCTGATCCACCGTTCAAGGTCTAGACTGCCCGGGAAGGAGGGCCCATGAACAAGACCGAGCTCACCGACCGGCTTGCCGAGAAAGGGCAGCTGACCAAGACCCGGGCGTCGGAGGCCGTGGATGCCGTCTTCGGCGTGCTGTCCGAGGCGCTGCGGCGGGGAGAGAAGATCCAGATCGTCGGCTTCGGCAACTTCACGGTGCGCGAGCGCAAGGCGCGCAAGGGCCGCAACCCGAAAACCGGCGAGGAGCTGGACCTGCCCGCCTCGCGGACGGTGGGGTTCAAGGGCGCCAAGGCGCTGCTCGACCAGCTCGGCGAGCCGCCGAAAGAGACGGTGACCGCGACGGCGATGGCGACGGAAAAGGTGACAGGAAAGGTGACCGACAACGTGACCAGCAAGACGACAGAGACCGAGAAGGAGGCCGAGGCCCCGGCCAGGAGCGAAACGCCGGCGGCGGCCACCGACGACGCCCCGGCCGAGGATCCCGGCCGACGCCAGCACGCCCGGGCGCGCGTCGAGATCGAGGTGGAGTACTTCCTGCTCGACAAGTTCATCTCCGACTACACCCGGAACATCTCCCAGGGGGGCCTGTTCATCCGCTCCGAGCGCCTGCTCGAGCGCGGCACCGAGCTCTCGTTCAAGCTCAACGTCCCGCGCCTCGACGAGCCGCTGGAGGTCAAGGGTCGAGTGGCCTGGGTCCGCACCGCGGAGCAGGCCGAGCGCGAGGCCAAGGAGCCCGGCATGGGCGTCCAGTTCGTCTACGACTCCGACGAGGACCGCCAGCTCGTCGAGCGGACAGTCCGCGACCTGATCGAGGATCGCGCGCCGGCCGCCAGCGTCGAGGACGAGGCGGACACGCGCCGCACCCACCCGCGCCTGCCGGTGGAGCTCAGGGTCGAGTACAGTGACCTGGACGTCTTCATCACCGAGTACACCCAGAACATCTCCAAGGGCGGGGTGTTCATCCGCTCGGATCACCAGCTCGATCCGGGCACCGAGCTCCTGTTCAAGCTCCACGTGCCCAAGCTGATGGAGCCCCTCGACCTCAGGGGCCGCGTGGCCTGGGTCCGCGGGGGGGACCAGGCCACCGAGGCCAAGCGGCCGGGCATGGGCATCAGGTTCATCTACGACTCGGACGAGGAGCGCGAGCGGCTCGAGCGCACCGTCGAGTTCCTCGACCGGCAGCGGGAGGTATGAGGATGCGACGCGCGGCGCTCGCCCTGCTCCTGCTCGGGGCCGGCTGCGGCACCGACGAGCCGACCCGTCCGCCGGTCTTCCCGCCGGCGGACGGCTCCTCCGGGAGCTGCACGCCGTCCAGCTGCCAGGGCTGCTGCCAGGGCCAGACCTGCGTCGACCCGCCGGTCAACGCGGCCTGCGGCACCGGCGGGATGCCCTGTCAGCCCTGCCCCGCGGACAAGGTCTGCCTGGGCGGGAGCTGCATCCCGGGGACAGGGACCTGTGACGCCGTGACCTGCGCCTCCGGCTGTTGCCAGAACGGACAGTGCGTCTCTGGCATCACCAACGCGGCCTGTGGCAAGGGGGGCCAGCCCTGCACCGACTGCACCCTGTTCAGCCAGACCTGCGACGCGGCGAACCAGACCTGTCAGGGCAGCGCCGCCTGCGGGCCCGCGACCTGCGCCACCGGCTGCTGCCAGGGCAACCAGTGCCTCCCCGGAAACATCGACAGCGCCTGCGGCCAGGGGGGCAAGGCCTGCACCGACTGCACCTCGGCGAGCCAGACCTGCAACATCGGCACCCGGATCTGCGAGGGCAGCGCGAGCTGCGGACCGTCGACCTGCGCCTCCGGCTGCTGCGAAAACGGCCAGTGCCTCTCCGGCACCGCCGACTCGGCCTGCGGCAGCGGCGGCACCGCCTGCCAGAGCTGCGGGGGCGGGACCTGTCAGAACCACCAGTGCTCGGGCGGCGCGAGCTCGTACAAGGTCTACCTCGACAGCGGCACGGTCGTCGCCAACCCCTGGGTCGCCTGCCAGGAGGCGAACTGCGACCTGGTCGTCACGCTCACCGTGCTGCAGCTCACCGCGACCAGCACGATGATCCCCGACAACAACAACCCGACCTGGAACGAGTACCTGCTCACCGCGTCGGAGTCGGACCTGACCTCCAGCTTCGTCGCCAAGGTCTACGACGACGACTACGTCGACATCAAGATCGGCGACTGCGCGCCCACCGTGACCTCGAGCATCCTCGCCTCGGGGAGCCTGACCACCACGTGCAACTTCTACGGGATCGGCGACACGGTGGAGCTGACCTTCAGCTTCCAGAAGCTGTAGCCAGGAAACGGAACCTGGCCTAGTCGGCCCAGTAGGTCGCGGCGAAGTCGGGGCGGGCGGGTTGCGTGCCGGCGGCGACCTTGGCCTCCCACTGATCGTCGGTCATCCGCTCGCTGACCGGTACACCGAACGAGTAGTAGCTCGACACCGGACCGCCGTAGATCGCCAGCTCTCCGTCGCTGTCCACGGCGACGAGCATCAGGCCCGGGTGTCCGGTGGCGACCTCGAGGGCCAGACCGTTCTCCGCGTCGGTGTGCACGTCGGCGACGATGGGCTCGGAGATGCCGCTCGGGTGGTCGTCGAAGTCACGGGGCGTCGGGTTCGTGGCGCTGGCCGGCTGCCATCCCTGGGTCCAGAACAGCTGGGGGTACCAGCCGTCGAACATGCGCTGGCCGTAGTACGACGTGCCGTGGAGGTCCGCCGTCTTGTTGAGGAACGCCAGGTCATCCGCCGCCATCGGCTGGCCGGCGAGCTCCTTGTCGGCGATCGCCGCCAGGTGCTCGACGGTCGAGACCCAGTGGTCCATCAGCAGCGGCACGTTCTTGAACGCCGCGCCGTAGGCCCCCTCGTTGTAGACCTCGCGCAGCTGCTTGGCGGCTTGCGCCAGCGCCCGGAACAGCGCGGGCACGGGCTCGACGTAGCCATCGGGGTACTGGCAGCCGACCCCGCCGGTGCTCTGCTCCACGATGAGGATCGTGTCGTGGCGCAGCTCGGTCCAGCTGGCCAGCACGGCCTCGAGCTTGCGGTCGTGCCAGGCGGCCGTGCGCATCACCTGGGGCAGCGCGGCGCGCACGTCGGGCGTGGAGAGCGCCATCAGGCCCTCGAGCCAGTTGTTGAAGATCGTATCGTCGAGATCCGTGGGCCGGATCGACTCCATCGTGCGGCGAGCGGCCTCCAGCGTCGCGGGCAGGTTCTCGCGGTAGTCCTTCTGCATCTCCTTGGCGAAGTACGTCGCGGCCCGATCCGAGCCCAGCGCGAAGGCCACGTCCTCGGGCATCGCCATCGCGCGGCCGCCGATCACCGCCGGCTTGAGGCGAGGCGTGGTGGTCTGGGAGGTGACCCAGGCCCCGTAGGCGAAGCGCTGGGGGAAGAAGCGCATGGTGATCGGCGGGACGGCGCCGGCGAAGACCCGGCTGGAGTACTCGGGGGCCGGCTGCTTGGCGTAGACCGGAGCGATCTTCGCCGGGTCTCCGGCGCACCCGGTCAACTGCGCCTGGGTGCAGAGCGCGAGCAGCGCGGTCGGGGTCAGCGCGTTGGTCCGGCCGACGAAGGCGGCGTAGAAGTCATCCAGCCTCTTGAACTCCGCCGTCGACCCGGAGCCGTCCATCGCCGCGGCGAGGGCCCGGGCCGCGGCCTCCTCCCTCGGCCGCGCCGGCTGCGTGGGGTCCGGGTCGTAGAGCACGAGGTCGGTGCGGCCGAGCCACATCATCGCCTTGAAGTAGCGCTCGAGGGTCTCGCTGTGGGTGTAGTGGCCGCGGGGGATGAACTGGCTGAAGTCGATGTCGGTCTCGATGCCCATGAACTCGACCCGGGCGAGCTGGCGACCCGCGACGAGCTTGAGGTAGCGGTTGACCTCGCTCTGGACCGGCGCCGGGGGAGCGCCGTCATCGAGGAGCGCGCGGGCAACGGCGAGGTAGAACAGGGCGTCCTTCTGGCCCGGGTCGCTCGCGTCCAGCTGTCCCATGGTCTTTGCCAGCAGCTGGCCCAGCGTCGCCGAGAGCTCCAGCTCCTCGGTCGTCTCCAGCACCTTGTCGAAGGTCCGGTGCCAGGCGTGGAGGATCGAGTCCGCGGAGACGAAGACCGGCAGGTTCTTCGCGAACACGCGGTAGTAGATGTCCGCGGGGCCGCCACCCTGCCCCTGCTCGGTCGCCGCCGGCCCGGGGACCACCACGAAGCCGAGGCTGCCCAGGGTCTTCTGCGCCTTGGCCGAGAGGGAGAAGGCCGAAACGAAGTCCTGGTAGTGCTTGGCGTTCTGCGCGCTGAACCCGACCCCCTTGAGGTAGCCGGGCTGATGCTTGGCGAGCAGGTCCGCGTAGCTCATGCCCTGGGTGTGCTGGTAGTGGCCCTGAAACTCCTGGGCCAGCCGCCTGGCCAGGGGGCCGGAGGTCGAGGCCTGGGACACCGGATCCACCGGGTCCGTCGTCTCCTGGGGCTGGCAGCCAAGGGCGAGGCCGGTTGACAGGGCAAAAAGGGCAAGAAGGGGAAAAGGTCTATGGGTCATTGGGCACCGCCGGGCAAGAGGTTGATGCGACCCAGAACAGCAAGACGGATACCAGGTGCCCGTGCCTGCAATTTCGACCGCTTGCGGTGGTTCCGGCCTCAGATTCCCGCGGCCGTGGCACACTCTGGCACGCGAGATCCGGGGCAGAAAGAATCCGTGGCGAGTCACTCCACCTGGACGTGGGGCCCCATGGCCCTCAGCCGCGAGCGGCCCTTCTTGCTGAAGCGGTTGCGGCGCAGGTCGAGCTGTTCGAGGCTGGCGAGGGCCGGGACGTGCTCCAGCAGCAGCGGCAGGTCGGCGTCGGCCAACGTCCCGTGCGACAGGTCCAGCAGGCGCAGCCTCGAGCACAGGGGCAATCCCAGCACAAACCGCAGCAGGTGGGCGCCGAACGGGTTGCGCTGGAGCACAAGCTCGGTCAGACGTGGCGCGACCTCGGAGAGGAGCAGCGGCCGCAGACGCTGAAGCGCGCCGTCGATGTGATCGGCCGGCGGGCCGAGGACCTCGTCCAGGGAGCGGTAGCCCAGGTCAGCGTCCAGGGTCTCCTCCTCGCGCTCGGGCGGCCACCAGCTCTCGAGCACCAGCGCCAGCCGCTCGAGCGTCAGAAGCGGCGCCTCGGCGACCAGCTGGTCGGCGTCTGCCCAGTCGAGGCGGATCTCCCGGATCAACGCCGCCGAGCTCGTCTGCAGCAGCGCGCGCCAGAGCTCGCGATCGAGCCCCTGGCGACGAAGCGAGCGGGGCTGGGAGGCCGCGCGTATGAAGCCAAGGTGCCAGGTCAGCTCGAACAGGTCGCTCAGGTAGCGCTGCTGCTCCACGCTGTGCACCCGCGAGAGCACCGGGCCGAAGAAGCGCTCGCGGTGCAGGAGCAGCAGCAGCAGCTCGGCCCGATCCAGCGCCACCGCCCGCTCGCTGAAGTACTTCTCCTCCTGCGTGCGACCGAGCCGGTGCTGCTCGGCGATGGCGTGCTGGACGCAGATCAGCTCGCCGCGCGGGTCGCCCCGCCGCTGGAGCCAGTCGGCATAGACCAGGTAGGCCTCCGTCTCCTCCGGCGCGGCGCGGATCGCGTCGAGCAGGGGCGAGGTGAGCTCGCCCGGCTCTGGCTCCGCCACCACCCGTCGCTGGCCGTCGGCGATGGCGAGGGCGACGCGCCTGTCGTACTCCCAGCGCGCGCGCGCCGGCCCCTCGTGGGTCCGCCGCTCCTCGACGGGCGGCTCGCCGGGCGCTCCCCGGCGAACGACCAGCTCCGCGCCGTCCAGCTCGAGCTCAAGGAACGCGCCGTCCTTTTCGAAGCGCACCACGGCAGCATGGTACACCGGCTCGACCGCCCGCTGGTATACTGACCCCGCCCCCACGCCAAGAACGGAGCCCACGATGAGCCTGGTCTGCCCGCTGTGCCAGATTCGCTACGATGACGACTCGCTGGAGTTCTGTCACAAGGACGGCGCCCGCCTGCACGCCCCGGCCGAGCTCGAGGCCCGCTGGCACGAGCGCGGCCGGGTCCTCGGAGACTACGAGATCCTGGGCTTCATCGGCGCCGGCGGGATGGCCGAGGTCTACGAGGCGCGACGGACCGACAGCGACGAGCCGGTCGCCCTGAAGCTGATCCGCCCCCAGGTCTCCGACGACCCGTCGCTGGTCGAGCGGTTCAAGCTCGAGGCCCGCCTGATCGGGATGATCGAGCACCCCAACGTGGTCTCTGTCCTCGACTCGGGCCGCTTCGAGGAGGGGACGCTGTACATGGCGATGGAGCTCCTGCGAGGGGAGTCGCTCGAGGAGCTGCTGGAGCGCGGCCCCATCGACCTGTCCATCGCGCTCGAGGTCGCCCTGCAGGCCTGCGAGGGACTTCACGCCGCCCACGACAAGGGCATCGTGCACCGTGACGTGAAGCCGGCGAACATCTTCCTGGTCAAGCCCGACGGCGAGGCCACCGGCGTGCAGGTCAAGATCCTCGATCTGGGGATCGCCAAGCTCACCGACTCCCGCGCGAGCAACCTCACGGCCACCGGGATGGTCTTCGGCTCGCCGGAGTACATGTCGCCGGAGCAGGCGATGGGCAAGCCGGTGGACCGGCGCTCGGACGTCTACTCCTTCGGCGTGGTGCTGTACCACGCCTTCACGGGCAGCTTGCCCTTCTTCGCCGACTCCTTCGTCGGCGTGCTGACCAAGCACGTCACCGAGACGCCGCGGTGGCCGGACGCCCTCGCCGCCAAGCGGGGGCTGCCCGGCGGGGTGAAGGCCGTGATCATGAAGGCCCTGGCCAAGAACCCCGACCACCGCCAGGGCTCGATGCGCGAGCTCGGCGACGCCCTGCGCCAGGCGTGCAAGGGCCTCCCCGCCGGGCCGGCGCCCGCGCCGGAGCGCGCCACTGCGGCCATCCGACGGGGCCGCCCGACCAGCGTCCGGCGCGTCACGCTCGCCCGCTCCGGCGAGGACCTGGACCGCGAGGTGGTCGAGGTCGCCCCCGACCTGTTCTGGGTCGGCCGCCGCGAGGGGGTGTTCCTCGAGCGCAACGTCTACCTCCGGGTCTACCGGGGGAACGGGATCCAGGTCAACGTGATCGTCGACCCCGGACCGACCAAGGACCTGAGCACGGTGGCCGCGAAGGTGCGGCCGATCATCGGCCCGCTGGAGAACATCGACATCATCTTCCTCAACCACCAGGATCCCGACGTGGCGGGCAACGCCTCGGTGATCCAGGAGCTCAACCCCCGGGCCCACGTGATCTGCTCCGAGGACACCTGGCGCCTGGTCAGCTTCTACGGCCTGCGCGCCCGGAGCTACAGCGCCACCGAGCACTACCCCGGGATGCGGATGACCCTGGCCACCGGGCACGAGGTGAGCTTCGTCCCCACCCCCTACTGCCACTTCCGCGGCGCCGTGATGTACTACGATCACGCCTCGCGCGTGCTCCTGTCGGGCGACCTGTTCGGCGGGGTCTCGAGCACGCTCGAGCTGGTGGCCGGCGACACCGCGCTCTCGGGCGTCGAGATCTTCCACCAGCTCTACATGCCGAGCCGGCGCGCCCTGCGCAAGGCCGTGCAGCGCGTGCGCGATCTCGACCCCGCGCCGCTGGCCATCGCCCCCCAGCACGGCAGCATCATCGGGGGCGGGCAGATCGAGACGGTGCTCTCGGCGGTGGCCTCCCTCGATGTCGGCGCGGACCTGTTCGACACGGGCCGAGACGTCGCGCGCAGCCTCGCGGCGATCAACGCCGTGGTCGACGCGCTGGTCGGGCTGGTCGGCGAGCGCCGGGTCGCCGAGGAGCTGCGCTGCTTCTCCGCCGACGGCACCTTCCCCAACCTGTTCCTGTTCGAGGGCGAGCTGCGGATCCGGGAGGTCAAGATCGAGCCCCGCGCGGCCCTGCGGGCGCTGCTCGAGCGCGCCCGCTCCTTCGTCCCCGCCGAGCGCCACGCAGATCTCGAGCGCTCTGTCGAACGGGTGCTCGCCGAGCACGAGCTGCGGCTGGCGCCCGAGATCGACTCGATCTACGTCGAGTACGAGGTGAGCTAGTCGTAACCGACGATCACGTCGGCAGGGTTCGGCCGCAGCGGCGTACCGAGTGCCAACCGGCGGCTCGATCAACGAATCCGGTTGGCACGAGGTCCGAGCGAGACTTGCGGCCGGCCGAATCGCGCTCCAGAGCCGGCCCTTGCAAGTCGAGCGTCCGCAAGGCCGGAGCCCTGCCGACGTGACGTCGCCCCAGCTCGCTCAGATCCGCGCCGCGATCTCCTCGCTGGCGCGCCAGAGGTCCGCGGCGAGGCCATCGTCCTCGGCGAGGGCGCTCGGGCGGGCCACGTTGCAGTCCGCGAAGTACTCGCCGCTCGTCCCGGCGAGCTCCGGGCGCGTCGCCACGTAGCACGGCGTGGCGGCGCCCTGGGGGATGGTCTTGAGAAACAGCGGGCCGACGACGGCGAAGGCCGCCACGGCGAAGCGGTTCATGTGCCGCGCGAGGTTGGTGTGGATCACGCCCGGGTGCAGCGAGCTCGCCGTGCGCCCGCCGTCCAGCCGACGGGCGAGCTCCCGGGCGAACAGGATGTTGGCGAGCTTGGACTGGCCGTAGTGCGTCCACGGCGCGTAGTGCCGATCCGCCCCCAGGTCATCGAGCCGGATCCCCTCCGGCGGAGCGCGCCGGTGGGCGTCGCTGCTGACCACCACCACCCGCGCCCCGGGCGCCAGCGCATCATCGGCCAGACCGGTGACCAGGATGAAGTGGCCGACGTGGTTGGTGAGGAACTGAAGCTCGAGGCCGAGCTTCTGCTGCCGCCTGGGCAGCGCCATGATGCCCGCGTTGCAGATCACCCCGTCCAGGGGGCGGCCAATCCGCTTCACCTGCTCCAGGCAAGCCCGCACCGAGGCGGGCTCGGAGAGCTCGCAGGCGAGCGGCGTGCCCGCGGCGGAGGAGCGGCGCAGGGCCTCGCCCGCCTTCTCCTCGCTGCGCGCGGCGGCGATCACGTGGGCGCCCCGCAGGCCGAGGACGCGCAGGGTCTCGAGGCCGATCCCCGAGTTGCAGCCGGTCAGCAGGAAGGTCCTGCCCGACAGGTCGAGCCCGTCGGTGACCTGCTCCGCGGTGGAGCTATAGCCGAACCCGCTCGGTCCCGGCCTCTTCATCACGGCGTAGAGCGACATCGTGACCTCCATCTTTCCCGACGAAGTTTGATCAGCCGCCCCGGCCACGCCAGCACATTCTTGCGGTTCCTTGACCGCGCCGCCCGGCGATCCCACAGTTGCTGACAAAGGAGGCGGAGATGGCCGAGACCTACGAGCTCTACTACTGGCCGGGCCTGCAGGGGCGCGGCGAGCTGATCCGGTTGATCTTCGAGCAGGCGGGGGTCGACTACGTCGACGTCGGGCGGCTCCCCGAGGAGCGGGGGGGCGGCGCGCCGGCGATCCTCGCCTACTACAAGGGCGAGCGAGAGGGGCACCCCGCCTTCGCCCCGCCGGTGCTGCGGGTCGGGGAGGTCGTCCTGGCCCAGATGCCCAACATCTGCCTCTTCCTCGGCCGCCGCTTCGGCCTGGCCCCGGAGGACGAGCCGGGCTGGCTCCACGCCAACCAGCTCCAGCTGACCATCGGCGACCTGATCAACGAGGTGCACGACACGCACCACCCGCTGGGCGCCGCGCTGTACTACGAGGACCAGAAGGAGGCGGCGCAGCGACGGGCCCAGCTGTTCCTCGAGCAGCGGCTGCCGCGCTTTCTGGGCTACTTCGAGCGCGTGCTCGGGCAAAACGGAGGGGAGCGCATGGTGGGGGACCGGCTGTCCTACGTGGACCTCGGCGTGTTTCAGATCCTCTCCGGTCTGGAGTACGCCTTCCCGCGGGCGTTCGCCCGGCAGAGCGCGCCGGGGCTGCTGCGGCTGCGCGACGCCGTCGCCGCCAGGCCCCGTATCGCGGCCTACCTGGCCTCCCCGCGCCGGCTCCCCTTCAACGAGCACGGCATCTTCCGCCACTACCCCGAGCTCGACCCCTGATTGGCCCACCGTCATCGCGCCCTGGCTCGCGGGGACCGCAGCGCCGCTTGACCGGCTCTACGCCTGGCGAGCTCCGTCGCCGGACTGCCTGACCCTGCGGCTCCGAGCCTCCAGCTCGAGCAAGCGCGCACGGCGCTCCAGCACGGGGGAGGGCTCATTGCCCCCCTGGTGGGACAGGAACCGCTCGGCCTCCGCCTCGACCAGGGGCCGGGGCGCGTGGCCCAGCACCACGGCCGCGTCCCCGATGCGCCACTCGTGCAGGTGGCTGACGCTGAGCGCTTGCAGGAGCTGCTCCCGCGTCAGCACGCCGTGGCTGACCAGCCACTCGCCAAACCTCGGGCGGGCGGGCGAGGGGGCCGAGCCCGATCGTTCGACGCAGGGGTACTCCCGGGTTGGTCGGCGGTCCACGGGAGACAGTTGCTCCGCGAGCGACGGGGCGGGCGTCGGGTCGCGACGCCTCGGGGGCCGGAGGTCCAGGGTCGGTCGTCCGCTCATCGATCAGTCCGGGCTCATCTCGAGGCAGGAGCCGGCGACGGTGGGCTCGAGCGTGAAGCGGTGGTCGGTCCACAGCACCTCGCTCTGGGCCTGGGCCTCCGTCGCCTGGGCCGCCGCGTCGTAGAACGGGATGTTGTCACCGAGGATCGCCTGCTCCAGCGTGATCCTGGCTGTTCCGCCCGCCGCCCCGCCCCGCAGGGTCGCCTCGAGCCGCAGGGCGACGTAGACGGAAAAGAACGACACCCGCACCGTGATCCCCGGCTGCCCGTCCTGGTCCTGATCCAGCACCGACCCGGCCTCGTCGCGCCCCAGGTCGAAGACCGCGGGCCCGGTGCGGAGCTGCACCGTCCCATCGTCGTTGGTCTCCTGCTCCACCAGCACCACGGCCGGCGCGACGAGCGCCACGGTCTCCGCCGGCAACCAGGGTTGGTGACCACCGATCTCGGGCAGCGTCACTCGGCAGGGCCGGAGGGCGAGCGTGGTCGCCCCCTCATCGGTCACCTCGACCGAGGCCAGCGCGAGCACCCGCGTGGCCAGGTCCCACTCCTCCCTGGTGTCGCGGTCGCGGACATGGGTGATCGAGAGCAGGTCGAGGGCATGACGCCCCGCGGCGAGCGCGGTGACGCTGTCGGCCTTTCCCCCGGCCGCGGGGTAGGGGCTCTGCGCCGCCTCGTCCATCCCACAGCCACCAAGAAGACCGACCAGCAAGCAAACGTATCGCATTGGGGGGTCGATCCTCGCAACCCGCGTGCCAACGCCAACCCTTTGACTTCAGTCGACGCGGACACGCCCAACACGCCGAAGTATGGAGAGGCCTCCCGTTATCGGCGAACGCCCGGCTTGACCCTCTCGAAGATCCAGCCCCCACGCTCCAGCCCCGGCGCAAGGTAGAAGCGTGGGTGGAGCAACGGATCATCCCCATCGATCAGGCCCTCGTCCACCGCGCGCCGGGCGAGGGGCGTGTCGGGGTAGAGGCGGATCCCCACCGTGACGCGCAGGCAGTCGAGGTCCAGGGACGCGGCGAAGGCGAGGCTCTGCTCCACCGTCTCGCGCGTCTCTCCCGGCCCTCCCAGCATCAAGAAGCCCATGCGCCGGATGCCGTGCTTCCTCAAGCAGGCCGCGACGGAGCGCACCTCCTCGACGGTGAATCGCTTGTTCAGGCCGCGGAGCACGGGGTCGGCGCCGCTCTCGAAGCCCAGCGCGACCTCGACGCAGCCGGCCCGGGCCATCTCCCGCACCAGCTCCTCGCCGACCCGGTGCGGGTAGAGGATCGCCCGCCACTCGATGGACAGGTCTCGCGAGCTGATCTCGCGACACAGCTCCAGTCCGTGGGCCAGCGGAATGTTGAACGAGTTGTCCACGAAGTAGTAACGACGGAACCCGGCGCGGACCATGGGCTCGATGGCATCGACCACCTGCCGCGGCGAGCGGCAGCGAATCGTGCGGCCCTGGATCAGCGCCGTGGAGCAATACGCGCAGTCGTTGGGGCAACCCCGTCGGCTCTGCAGCGGCATCCAGAGATCCTGGCGCGCCGGGTCCACACCGCGCCACAGCTCGTCTTCGGGCAGGGGCAAGACGTCCAGCTCCTCCGGGAGCCCCGCCGCCGTCCCGCCGCGGCCGCGCAGGTGGAGCCCCGGCAGCCCGGCCGGATCCGTCCCGGCCTCGAGCCGCTCGAGCAGCGCGAGGAAGGCCGCCTCGCCGTCCCCGCGCAGGCCCAGGTCGGCCCCGAGGTAGGCCAGGGCCTCGTCGGGGAAGATGCTGTAGCCCGCCCCGCCGAGCACGATCGTCGCCTCGCCCAGCTCCCGGCACTGCCGGACCACGGGGCGCACCTGCTCCAGCAGGAACCTCGGGCCCTGCAGCTCCTGGTCGTCGATGTTGCGCACCGAGATGCCGATCACCTCGGGCTGCAGCTCGGTCACCGCCCGCCGCACCACGGCGGCCGGGTCCTCCTCGAACATCAGGTCGAGGAAGCGCACCTCGTGCCCGGCGCGCCGGGTCGCCGCCGAGACCATCGCCAGGCCGACGGGCATGGTGGGCATGTTGACCTTCTCGGTGTTGGCCGAGACCAGCAGGACCCGCACCCCCGGATCTTCCCACCCGTGCGGACGCCCGGCAACCCTGCTACGATGCCGGCCCATGACCGACGACGACACAGAGGACCGGCCGGACGCGGTGGGCGACGATAGCGCGGGCGGGGACGAGCCCTTCGACGCCATCGCCGCGGTCGCCGAGCTCGAGGCCGCGATGGCCGCGGTCGCCCCCCGGAGTGAGGGCGATGGCAGCGACCGCTACATCGAGATGCTCGAGTCCGAGGTGCTGGAGCTCAACGCGCTGCTCGAGAAGAAGGACGAGGCCATCGCCCGGGCCGAGGCCCGCGCCGACCACGCCCGCGACGAGATCGAGCGGGCAAAGACGCGGCTGGAGGGCGAGGCCGCCCGGCAGCTCGAGCGCCGGACCCACAAGGTGCTCCTCGGCCTCCTCGACGTCCTCGACGAGCTCGACCGGGCCCTCTCCTCGTTCCGCGAGGGCGGCCACGACCCCGAGCTGGTCACCGGCGTCGAGCGCGTCCAGCGCCGCTTCGTGTCCATGCTGGAGAGCCACGGCGTCCGCCGCTGCAGCGCCATGGGGCAGCCCTTCGACCCCGCGGTCCACGAGGCGGTGACCACCACGCCTTGCCCCGACCATCAGGACGGCACCGTCGTCGCCGTGATGCGCGAGGGCTACACGGTGGGAGAGGACACGCTGCTCCGCCCGGCCTCCGTCGTGGTGGGCCGCTCCGGCTGATCGCCCGCTACCGCTCCGCGGCGAGCAGGAGCAGCTGCTCGAGTGGACCGGGCTGCGGCCCCGACGGGCGCGGGGGCTTGGCCGGCGGCGGCGGCAGCTCGTCCAGGGCCTTGCGGGCCGCGTCGCCGGGGATCTTGCGCAGGCTGGCCTGGGCCGCCTCCACAAGCGGCCCCTTCGCGCCCCGCGCGATCCGCACGAGGTCAGGGACAGCGGCCTCGCCGTAGCCCCAGAGGCTGGCCACGACCTCGGCGCGCTGCCCCTCGGGCAGACGCCGGGCCAGCCGGAGCAGCTCGCGCCGGAAGGGCTCGTAGCCCAGCATGGCCTGGGCCGCGAGGCAGGCCGCGGCCACCTCGCCCCGGGAGCTCTTGGCCACCTTGGCCAGGCGGTAGGTCGAGGCCACCCGGTCGCGCTGGGCGAGCCCCAGCGCCCGCGCGGCGGCGATCTTGACCTCGGGCGAGCTCGCGGCGAGGGCGACGCGGAGGGATGTGAGCGGCGCGGCCTTGATCTTGGCGAGGATCCGGATGCCGAGCACCCGGTCGGGCGCCGGGGTCTCGGCGCGCACCAGCGCCTCCAGATCCTTCGCCATCCCGGGCACGGGATGACGCAGCAACACCTCCAGGGTCAGGGTCCGCCCGGGCCCGCCGAGGGACCAGCGCACGACCTGTGCCGCCTTGGCGTCCTCCTTGAGCGAGCACCAGCGAGCGGCGAGGGCGCCCATCCGCTCGGGCTGCTTCTTCAACGCGGATCGCACTTGGGCCAGGGGCTGAGTGTCATCGACCCGGTCGAGCGCTGCCAGCATCACGGCCGGCGCAGGGTGAAGCAAGAGCGCACCCAGCGCCACCTGGGGCACCGGCGCTCGCAGCCTGCCCAGCGCCTGAAGGAGCTGCACGAGAAGGGCCCCGTCCTCCACGCGCCCGAGGTGGCTCAGCTCCTTGAGCAAACCGGAGAGAGTCCCCGGCGCCCGCCGGGCCTCGAGGATCCGCACCCCGGCGTCCCACATCGGGGCCGTGCGATCCTTGAGCAACATCGCCATCACCTGCTCGGTGGAGGCAACGCCCAGGGCGGCCCGGCGCACCGCCGGGTCCTGGCTCCCCAGCCCGACACGGGCGAGCACCGCGAGCACGGCCGGCGAGCGCCCGGCGTCTTTGAGCGCCTGCCGCGCGGCGACCCAGTCCTTGCGTTCGAGCGCCCGGGACATCCGCTCCTCCGGGCGGAAGGGCACGAGCTCGAGTCGCGCGAAGGCGGGCTCGCAACCTCGCTTGTCGCGGAAGAAGCGCCAGCGCAGCCTCAGCCGCCCGTCACCGGCCAGGCTCTTGGGTCGGGGCGGGATCTTCTGCATCCACTGCAGCACGGACAGGGCCGTCTCGTCGAAGAGCTTGCAGCCCGAGGCGCGCTGCAGCGCCTGTTTCGCCGGGCGGTCCGCCTCGTCCAGCTGCACCTCCACATCCGCCTCGAGGGCCTGGTCATTGACGCAGTGGTCGGCCGAGAAGCTCTGCTGCGCCTTCTTGACCGCCACGTACCACCAGGGCTGGATCTGGTCGTACACCGCGGTCAGGTATCCGCGGATGTCCTCGCTCATGCCGTCGGGGAACGGGACGCTGGGTGGCCGGGAGACGGGTTGCGGGCTGCTCGAGGTGTCCGGGCCGGCGGCGCAGCCAACCAGCAGCAAACATAGAAGTGGGAGCTTTCGCATGGCGCCCTCCATCCAGGGCACCATCCTACACTCATTCGCCCGCGGCGCGCGAGCGTCTAGCCCCCACCGATCATGCGCAGCGCAGCGACGGTCTGGCGCCGGACCTCCGGGCTCTCGTCGCGGGCCCGGGCGTGGCGCAACGCGCGCTGGGCGCAGCGGGCGCGGGGGCCCATGCTCCCCAGGGCGCGGGCGGCGGCGCCCCGGACCTTGCCCTTGGGATCCCGGAGCAGGGTGCGCTGGAGCGCGAGGATCGCCGTCGCCGCCTTGGGGCCCATCTGCCCCAGGGCCCAGGCGGCGGCCCAGCGAACCCTGCCGCTGGGATCGAGCTGGAGCACGCGCTGGAGCGCGTCGACCACACCCGGAGCGCCCGGACCGATGTGCCCGAGCGCCACGGCCGCCGCCTTGCGGATGCCGGCCCGCGGGTCTTCCCGCACGAGACGCGTCAGGGCGCTGACGGTCGTCCGGCCGTCCATCGTCGGGCCTCCCGTCCAGCGGACCCACATCCGGCCGAGCGCCCAGATCGCCGCCGAGCGGACGTAGAGATCGCGATCATCGAGCAGCGTTGCGACGGCCGGGGCGCTGCGGCGGGCGCGGCGGCCGATCTGTCCCAGGGAGAGCGTCGCGACGAAGCGAACGTCGCGCAGCGGGTTGCCGAGGAGCTGCGCCAGCGCCGGCGCCGCCGCCGGGCCGATCTGGGCCAGGACGCGTCCCACGAGCCGCCGCACCCGGCGGTCCCGCTCGCCGGCCAGGGCGCGGCGCAGATCGTCGACGGCCGGGACAGCGTAGCGCCCCATGCTGCCGAGGGCCCGCGCGGCCAGGCGCCGGACACCGGGGTCAGGATCGGAGCGCACGATCCGGCCCAGCGCGAGGGCGACCCTGGCGGAGCGCGGGTCGATCTGGACCAGGTTGCGAGACACCTCCCGGCGGACCTCGGGGCGGCGATCCGTGAGCAGCGCGTGCTCCAGCCGCGGCACGGCCCGCGCCGCTTGGGACCCCTGCTGACCGAGCGTCCGCGCGGCCTGCACGCGCACGCGCCAGTCGGGATCACTCGCCAGCGCCTGGGCCAGGGCGCCCGCGACCACGGGGGTCACGCCCATCCGGGCCAAGGTCGCGGCGGCCGCCCGCCGCACGGCGGGGCTCCCCACGCGGAGCTGGTCGACCACGCGCCCACGGGCCTTGTTCAGCACGACGTGGGTCGGCGTCGCCGCCAGGCCTCCCTCACCCCAGAGCATCAAAACAAGCAGGCAGACGGACCGATGAGCGAACATGCCGCCCTCCTTTCCCCGAAACCAGGGAAAGCAGGTTCTGTACCACCGCCAACATCTCGGGATCGCTGGAGAGAGTCCGGGGGGCGCAGGCCTCACGGGCGCCTCGCCTGCAGGCGGCAGGCCACAGCTCGCTAGAGGCAGACGGGGCCGGTGGTGCTCTCGCAGCAGTAGGCGCAGTCGTAGGCCGTCCAGGGGCCGGAGCCGTTGCCCGAGCACCCGCTGGCGCAGCAGCCCAGGCCCGCGTCGGACCACCCCATCGCGCCGAGGTACGCCCCGCACGAGGGCTTGCACACTCCGCCGGAGACCACGAACTGGGGCGACGGTCCGCAGTAGCAGCTTCCGTTGCACGTCTCCCAGGTCGCGCAGCTCGCGCAGCTCGCGCCACCCGTGCCGCAGCTCGTGACCGCCGTCCCGGCGCGGCAGGTGCCGCCGTCCCAGCAACCGGTGCAGCAGCTCCCGCCGTGGCAGATCCCTCCGCTGCACGCCGTCCCGTCCGGATTGTTGCTCGTCTGACACGCACCGACGACGCAGCTCGCCGACGTGCACGGGTTGCTCGTCGAACAGCTCGCGCAGCTTCCTCCCCCGCTGCCACAACTGGCCGTCGTGGTGCCCGCGGCGCAGGCGCTCCCGTCCCAGCACCCGGTGCAGCAGCTCCCGGCGTGGCAGGTGCCCCCGCTGCAGGAGGTCCCGTCCGTCGCCGCGGCGGTCTGGCAGGCGCCACCGACGCAGCTCGCGCTCTCGCAGGGAGCAGAGGAGACGCACGCGCTGCAGCTCGCGCCGCCGCTGCCGCAGTGGTCGCTCGTGTTGCCTGGCCAGCAGGTGGCTCCCTCAAGGCAACCGTCGCAGCACCCCGACCCGGCCTGGCACGTCCCGCCGCACCCGTCCGCGTCGCCGCACCTCTTCCCCGCGCAGTCGGGCGTGCAGCCCGAGCAGCTCCCGCCGACGCAGCTCCCGCCCGCCGCGGCGCAGTCGGCGCAGGTCGCGCCGCCGCTGCCGCAGGTGGTGTCGCTCAAACCGGCGACGCAGCTCCCGTCGGGCAGACAGCAGCCCACGCAGCTCCCCGGGCCGCAAAACGAGAGGCCGGCCTCGTCAACCAGCCTCCCGTCGGGAAAGGCCAGCCCGACGTCCCCGCCGGAGTCTCCGACGTAGGGGGCCCCGGATCGGGAGCCCGCGCACGCCCAGATCAGCGTCAAACAGAGGACCACCGGCGCGTGCCGCATGTCCGATTCTACCACGGAAGAGCTCATCGACCCCCGGACGGTTCCGTGCGCTGGGAATGACGGGCGTGCCGTGGCACAATCGTCCCTCGACCAGAGAACGGAGCAGGCGGTGAGCGAAGAGCCCTTTGTCGATCACTACGAGATTCTGCAGGTCAGCCCCAACGCGGACACCGAGACCATCGAGCGTGTCTTCCGCCACCTGGCCAAGCGTTACCACCCCGACAACCCGCAGACGGGCGACGCCGACAAGTTCAACGTGCTGGTCAAGGCGCACCGAACGCTGGTCGATCCCGAGAAGCGGGCCGCCTTCGACGTCCAGCACCAGCAGGGCGCTGCGCTGCGCTGGCAGCTCGCCGAGGAGGCGTCGGACACGGACAGCTTCGCCCACGACCAGCTGCTCCGGGCCCGGATGCTCTCGTTGCTCTACGTCCAGCGACGGCGTGAGCCCCACAAGCCGGGCCTCGGCAACCTGGAGCTGTCGCGGATCCTGGGCTGCCCCTACGAGATGCTCGACTTCCACCTTTGGTACCTGCGCCAGAAGGGCTGGACCGAGCTGACCGAGAGCGGGACCATGGCGATCACCGCCGAGGGCGTCGACCGGGTCGAGGACGATCGGCTGCTGGTGCGCAGCGACCGCCTGCTCGCCGAACGCAACGTGCCCAGGGAGCCCGCGGAGCCCGCCCCACGTCAGATCGAGGAGCGCTCCGGTCGAAGCTGAGCCGTGATGTAGCCAAATGTAGGTGCGCTCCTCGGATTGCCTGGCCCCGCCACCTCGAAGTACAATGAAAGAGCACTCACCAGCCGGGAGAAAACGATGGCACACGTGCCACCTAGACTATTGTTGTGTGCTTTTCTAGTGGGGAGCCTTACGGTCGGCTGCGGAGATACTCCGCTGCCCCCGCTCCAGCCAGAGACGGGGGCCACCGACGGTCCCGTTGGGCCGCCGGCGGACAAGGGCACCAACGCCGACATGGACGGCGACGGCTACTCCAGCCTGGAGGGCGACTGCAACGACAACGACCCCAACGTCAACCCCGGCGCCACCGAGATGCCCTACAACGGCCAGGATGACGACTGCGACAGCTCCACCCCCGACGACGATCTGGACGGCGACGGATTCAACAAGCTCGGCGGCAACGACTGCGACGACGACGACAAGGACGTCTACCCCGGCGCCAAGGAGACTCCCTACGACGGCATCGACCAGGACTGCAACGGGGCCGACCTGACCGACGTGGACAAGGACGGCTTCGACGCGATCCAGAGCGGCGGGACCGACTGCGATGACGACAACCCGCTGGTCAACCCGAGCGGCGTCGAGACATGCGGAGACGGCATCGACCAGGACTGCAGCGGCTCCGACCAGGGCTGCAGCAACATCGACGCCGACGGGGACGGCTACTCGCCGCTCCAGGGCGACTGCAACGACAACGACAAGACCGTCTCCCCCGGCGCCACCGAGGTGCCATACAACAGCAAGGACGACGACTGCGACGCCTCGACCAAGGACGACGACCTCGACGGCGACGGCTTCAACAAGGTGGGCGGCGGCAAGGACTGCAACGACAATGACAAGACGGTCTACCCCGGCGCGAAGGAGATCGCCTACGACGGCATCGACCAGGACTGCGACGGCTCCGACCTCAAGGACGTGGACAAGGACGGCTTCGACGCGGTCAAGGCCGGCGGCAAGGACTGTGACGACAACAACCCCCTGGTCAACCCCGGCGGCGTGGAGAAGTGCGGCGACGGCATCGACCAGGACTGCAACGGCTCGGACCTCTCCTGCAGCACGGTGGACCAGGACGGCGATGGCTACTCCAGCCAGCAGGGCGACTGCAACGACAGCGACAAGACGGTCAACCCCGGCGCCGCCGAGGTGGCCTACAACGGCAAGGACGACGACTGCAACGCCTTGACAAAAGACGACGACATCGACGGCGACGGCTTCAACAAGAACGGCGGCAACGACTGCAACGACAACGACAAGACCATCTTCCCCGGCGCCAACGAGGTGCCCTACGACGGCAAGGACCAGGACTGCAACGGCTCCGACCTGACCGACGTGGACAAGGACGGCTACGACTCGACGAGCGTCACCGGCGGGGACGACTGCAACGACAACAACCCGCTGATCAACCCCGGCGGCGCCGAGATCTGCGGCGACAACGTCGACCAGGACTGCAGCGGGAGCGACCTGTCCTGCAACGACGTTGACAACGACGGCGACGGCTACAGCCCGAACCAGGGCGACTGCAACGACCTCGACAAGGCGATCAGCCCCGGTGCGACGGAGATCCCCTACAACAGCAAGGACGACGACTGCGACGCCTCGACCAAGGACGACGACATCGACGGCGACGGCTTCAACAAGGTCGGGGGCAACGACTGCAACGACAACGACAAGACGATCTACCCCGGAGCGACCGAGGTGCCCTACGACGGCAAGGACCAGGACTGCAACGGCTCCGACCTGACCGACGTGGACAAGGACGGCTACAACTCGACCAAGGTCAGCGGGGGGACCGACTGCGACGACAACAACCCGCTGATCAACCCCGGCGGCGTCGAGCTTTGTGGCGACAACATCGACCAGGACTGCTCGGGCTCCGACCTGTCCTGCAGCGACGTGGACAAGGACCTGGACAACTACACGCCGAACCAGGGCGACTGCAACGACTTCGACCCCACCGTCAATCCGGGCAAGACCGAGGTGCCCTACAACGGTAAGGACGACGACTGCGACGCCTCGACAAAGGACGACGATCTGGACGGCGACGGCTTCAACAAGAACGGCGGCAACGACTGCAACGACAACGACAACACGGTCTACCCCGGAGCGACCGAGGTGCCCTACGACGGCAAGGACCAGGACTGCAACGGCTCCGACCTGACCGACGTGGACAAGGACGGCTACGACTCGACGAGCGTCACCGGCGGCAATGACTGTGACGACAACAACCCGACGATCAACCCCGGCGCGGACGAGGTCCCCTTCGACACGGTGGACCAGAACTGCGACAGCTCGGACGTGGTGACCAGCGGCAGCTTTGACATCGCGAGCGGGACGTCGATGTACAACGCCAACGCGGCCTTCAACGGCACCAACTACCTCGTGGTCTGGTACGAGTACGTCAGCGGCGCGTACCAGATCCGGGGGCAGCTCGTCTCGACCTCCGGCGCCAAGGTCGGCTCGGTGATCACGATCTACACGCCGGCGACCTCGGAGTACGCCTACCACCCCGACGTGGCCAGCAACGGCACCGACTTCATGGTGGTGTGGTACGGCTACACCAGCAGCACGACGACCAACTACCACGTCAAGGCCCAGCGCGTGAGCGCGGCCGGCGCCCTCCAGGGCTCGCCCTTCAACGTCCGGGCCCCGAGCACGAACTACATGTACTGGGCCCGCGTCGGCTACGGCGGCGGTGTCTACGCCGTGGTCTGGCGCGAGAACGTCGGCGGGACCTACAACATCATGGCCCAGATCGCCACCACCACCGGCACCCTCCAGGGCACGGCCCAGCAGGCCTCGTCGAGCTACTCCTACTACCCCGACGTCGCCTGGGGCGGCAGCAACTTCCTGGTGGTCTGGACCTACAGCACGAGCGTCCGCGGACGTCTGCTCTCCTCGGCGGGCGCCTTCACCACGGCGCAGCTGACCCTGGCCACCTCGACGAGCACGACCTACTACCCGACGGCGGCCTACGACGGCACGAACTTCTTCTCCGCCTGGTACGACTACCGCAACTCGGCGACGACGAGCTATGACATCTACGGCCAGCGGACCTCGGCGAGCGGGACAGCTGTCGGCAGCAGCGTCGCGGTCTCCAACGCCCCCCTGTACCAGTACTACCCCCAGGTGGTCTACTGCGGCGGGCGCTACAACGTGGTCTTTCGCGACCAGCGCTACTCGGTCTACTACGTCCTGTCCCGCCAGCAGGTGAAGACCGACGGCACGCTCGAGGGGAGCACCGCGACCAAGAACCAGCTGCTCTACGCCAACACCACTTCGGTGAACTACGTCGGCGCGGCCTGCGGCGGCAGCAAGGTCCTCACCGTCTGGAACGAGTACGAGGGCGGGACCTACAAGGTCAAGGGGCTGCTCTTCACTCCGTAGCCTGGGCGTCCACCAGCGCGGCGTCGGCCCCCGCCTCCTGCGCGAGCCCCTCGGTGGTCAGATCGGTCGCCTCCCCCGCGGCGTCGGTGGCCAGCGCCTCGCCGGTCGGAGCGTCCGGGATCGCCTCGCCGGTCGGAGCGTCCGGGATCGCCTCGCCCCCCTGCGCCTCGGAGGAGCCGTCGGAGAGGGTGACGTCGGCGCCGGCGTCCCGCTTCTTGCCCACCAGGCTCCCGTCCAGGGAGTAGAAGCAGCCGCCGAGGGGCGCCGCCAGCAGCACGAGGAGGATCCAGCCCCGCATCAGAACGTCCCCTGCAGCCCGACGCCAAAGGCGACGTCGTCGTCGGGCTCGTCGTGCTTCTTGCCGAAGCGGAAGTCGGTGAAGAAGAACAGCGTCGTTGTCCCCGCCGCGGCCGCGGCGGTCGCCCCCCAGAGGATGTTGGCGAGCAAACGCTTGTCCTTGGCCTCGTTGTAGCCGTCGCGGGTCGGGTTGTCCTCGTAGTCGGACTTCTTCCCCAGGGCCTGGACCCCGATGACCCCGGCGGCGGCCGCCAGCCCGGCGGTGATCGCCGCCGCGCTCCAGAACCACCACTGGGACAGCCGCGTCGGCTTCGGCGGGGGCGGCGGCGGGGGGGGTGGGGGCGCCACAACCACCTTGGGCTTGGGCTTGGGCAGGTCCTTGGGGATCAGCTCGAGCACCTGGCTCTCGCCCCCGGAGGTGGTGATCGTTCCTCCCGCGGGGGTCGCGCCCTCCCGCCGGACCTCGATCACCGTGGTCCCCGGGTTGAGCGGGACCTTCATCGGCGCCGGCCCCTTGTCCAGCCCGTTGATGAACACCGTTCCCCCCTTGCCGGGGCTCGTCACCTCGACCCAGGAGATCTTCGCCTCGACCTTGCTCAGCGCGTGCATCACCTTCCGCGCCATGCGGCGCCGCTTGCGCGCGCCGCCGTCGAGGCACTTGCGGTAGCTCTCGGCGGCCTCCACCATCTTGCCCATCCGCTCCTGGCAGCGAGCGATGTTGCACTTGAGCAGGAAGTGGGGCTTGAGGAAGTCAGCGCGCTGGAACGCCTCGAGCGCGGCGGTGTAGTCCTTGGCCGCGAACAGGCGGGAGCCCTCACGGAACGCCTTCTTCGCCTCTGCGGACTCCTGCTTCGATCTGGCCCCGGCGGACAGGGGGAGGGCGAGCACCACGGAGAGAAGCAGCACGTTGCTCAGATAGCCCATGGGTCCATGTCTTTCAGCCCCGGGCGGCCTGAGCCCGCCCGGGGACCCCAGTCTAACTCACAGCGGCGGTGCGGCGCGAGAATCCCGTCACCGGCCGTAGGGGTCGCCAAAGAGATCGTCGTCCAGCTTCCTGCGGTGAATGCGGCGCCGTTTCGTCGGCGCAGGTTTCTCTTTCTGCGCGCGCTCCAGCGTGATGGCCCAGCTTCCGCTCGCGGTGAGCGGCACCTTCAGCTCCTGGGACACGAAGTCCGGCGCGGAGATCTCCACGGCCAGCGTCCCCTCCCCGGCCTCGCGCTCCAGGGTATACGGGTTCGGCACGGGCTTCCCGTCCACCACGATGGCCGCCGCCTGGGGCGTGGCCTTGATCTGGAGCTTGATCAGCTTGGGCGCTGGAGCCGGCGTTGGAGCCGGGGCCGGGGTCGGAGTCGGCGAAGTGACCGCCACCCTCGGGGCGGGGACGGGCGGGCCCGGCGGTGGAGTCGTTGTCCGCGCAGGATCGGCAAGAAGCATGACCAGACCGACGACGAGCACGGCCAGACCGATGATCACCGTTGCGATGGCGGCGACGGCGTGGCGACGGCGGGTGCGCTGCTCCAGCTCCAGGATCCGCGCCCGTGCCTCCGTCATGGTCGGGCCGCTCTGAGACCCCGTGCCCGACGACGTGGGGAGCAACCCGCTGGGCGAGGTGATCAGATCGCGGGACTGCTCGGCCTGGACCATCATCTTGCGCTTGGCCTCGATACGATCGCCGAAGGTGGCGCGCATCATTTCGGCGAGGTTCCGGGGCTGGACCGAGACGCCGGCCTCGATCAGATAGTCCTCGAGCGCGTCCTCGAGATCCTCCGCCGTGGCGAAGCGCCGGTCCGGATCCCGCTGGAGCGTGCGCATCACGATGGCCTCGAGGGATCGGGGATAGTCGGGGACGATGGCACCGGGCGGGACGATGTCCATGTCCTTGACCTTGGCCACCGTGGCGGCGTCGTTGGACGCCTTGAACAGCCGGTGGCCGGTCGTGCACTCCCAGAGCACGATCCCCAGGGCGAAGATGTCGGTCCGGTGATCCACGGGCTCCAGCGCCACCTGCTCCGGAGCCATGTAGGCGAACTTGCCCTTCACCTGCCCGGCGGTGGTGGTGTGAAGGTTGCTGCGGGCGCGCGCGACGCCGAAGTCCACGACCTTCACCGCGCCGTCGTAGGAGATGAGGATGTTCTGGGGCGAGACGTCGCGGTGCACCACGTTGAGCAGTCGCCCGTCCGAATCGCGGAGCTGGTGCGCGGCGTGCAGGCCGGCGGCGGCGGCGGCGACGATGCGGGCGCTGACCGGCATGGAGGGTCGGGTGCGTCGCATCACCGCCGAGAGGGTCTCCCCCTCCACGTACTCCATCGCGATGTAGTGCGCTCCGCCGAGCTGACCGAGCTCGAGCACCTGCACCACGTTGGGGTGCGTCAGACGCGCGCAGAGCCGCGCCTCGTCGACGAACATCTGGAGGAACTCCTCGTTCTCGACGAGGTGGTCGTGGATGCGCTTGATGGCGACGATCTTCTCGAACCCCTCGCTCCCGATGAGCCGGGCGAGGTACAGGTTTGCCATTCCGCCGGTGGCAAACCGACAGAGCAAGCGGTATCGCCCAAACTCCCGCTGATCAGACGGAAGAACGCTCAGGGCCTCCGCAGCAGGCACTCAACCCCTCCACCAGTTTGTTACTTTCATATCCTAGCACGTATGATTCCCCACAAACAACAATCCTTGGGTGACGTCTTGGTGACCGAGTTTGGGGGGGGGCACCCCCAGCCGGGGTTTCCTCACACCACCACTTCACAAACAAAAACAACGTTATAGGAAAAATAACCCGGTGGCACATGGATTGATGGGGTGAAGGGGCATGGGCCGGCTGGCTTTCCTCCTCCTCCTTGTGCTGGGCTGCAGCCCGACCGACGACACCGACTTTCTCCCCAATCAGATCCACCTCAACCTCCAGGGTGGAGCCCCACCGTCCCCCCTCGGTGCCATGGTGACCGCCACCCCCTGCGACGAGATCGTGGCCATCGCCGTCGCCGAGAAGGACCGTGGCCCGTCTCAGGTGGGGCAGGATCTCGCCGCGTATCCTTACAAGCTCGGTAACTACCTGGGCTTGGGCGAGGCCTGGTGCTCCGAGTTCGTCGCCTGGGTCTACCGGGCCGCGGGCCATCCGTTCACCGGGGGATCCGAGCAGGGCGGATGGATGCTCAAGGATTCCGTGTCAATCCGTAGCTGGTTCCAGGGCAACGCGACGTTCATCAGCAAGGGAAGCGCGTCATGGTCGTCGTTCACGCCCCAGCCGGGTGACTACATCCGCTACAACACCAGCGGGGGCGGCCACAGCGGCATGGTCCGGGCGGCCGCCCGACGATCTGCCGCGCTCACCCTTGCCTGACGATGGGGCCGAGCCGCAGAACCCGCAGAACCCGCAGCTCACCCGCCCGATCCCGCCCGGCGC
>Ga0316576_10000032_pt1 | contig 40864 bp, 27 predicted proteins | sample S0NA_FD_203075 | JGI IMG/M metagenome (GOLD analysis project Ga0316576, IMG submission 203075) | Rhizosphere microbial communities from salt marsh grasses in Alabama, United States - S0-2_050615r3r5 | ecosystem: Host-associated > Plants > Roots > Rhizosphere | place: USA: Alabama | collected...
ACGTGGACGACCTGCTCGACTACATCAGCATCGAGGCCGGCACGCTTGCGCTGCAGTCCATCGACTTCGACCTGCGGGTGATGATGGACGGGGTCACGCGGAACCTGGAGCTGCAGGCCCGCGAGAAGGGGAGCGGCCTCTCTGCCAGCGTGCACCACACCGTGCCCTCGCGCCTGCGCGGGGACCCCGGACGGCTGCGGCAGGTCCTCGCTGCCCTGGCGGGGCAGGTCCTGCGCCGCGCCGAGGGCGACGTGAGCATCAACGTCCAGGTGGCCAGCGAGACCGAGTCGCAGGTCACCGTCCGGTTCACGATCAGCACGCCGACAGCCGGCGGGGACGAGCCCGAGGGCCTCGGGCCCGCCATCGCCGGACACCTGGCGGCGATGATGGGGGGGACGACGGGGTGGCACGAGTCGGACGGAGTGGCCGGCATCTGGTTCACCGCGGTGCTGGACAAGCGCGAGACCGACGAGGAGGGCGAGCCGGCGAGCGTCGTCGGTGACCAGCGCATCCTGGTGGCCTGCGACGACGTCACCAGCCGGGCGACCCTGATCGAGGAGCTCACGTCCGTGGGTGTCTCTCCGGACACGACGGATGACATGGCTCAGACCAGGGAGCGGGTCCTGTCCGCGATCTCGGCGGGGAGCCCCTACTCGGTAGCGATCATCGACCTGCAACGGGGCGGCGCCGAGCTCGAGGATCTGGCCCGGGACGTGAAGGAGGCGGGCGGGTCGACGCGCCTGATCCTGATCACCTCCATGACTCGGCGGGGCGACGCCGCGCGGATGGAGGCGGCTGGCTATGCGGCCTACTTGACCAAGTCGGTCCGGTCCACCGAGCTCCAGGCCTGTTTGTCCACCCTGTCACAGGGGGCCCCGCCCACCATCATCACCCGGCACACGCTCGCCGAGCGCCGCAAGCACGCGCTGCGGATCCTCTTGGTCGAGCACAACACGGTGAACCGCAAGCTCGCCCTGCGGATCCTCACCCGGCTCGGCTACAAGGTGGAGGCGGTGGGCAGCAGCAAGGAGGCCCTCGAGATCCTGGAGCGCGACCGGCGGGAGCTGCTGCTGACCTCGGTTCATCTCCCGGACAGAGACGGCCTGGAGACGACACGGATCGTGCGCGATCCGACTTCCCGTGTGCAGCAGCACGACATCCCCATCGTCGGGATCACAACCCGGGTCGCCGGCGAGACGGTGGAGCGCTGCGTTGCCGCCGGCATGAACGACTGCCTCGTGCGCCCCATCGAGCCGGAGGAGCTCCGGCGGGCCATCGAGCGGCAGCTGCGGGGCGAGCCTCAGCCCGCGCCCGGGGGCGCCGGCGCCCGGACCTCCGCGCTGTACAACCGCCGCGAGCTCCTGGAGCGCATGAGCGGGGACGAGGATCTGTTGCGAGACGTGCTGCGCACCTTCATCGCCGGGGCCCCGCCGATGGTGGAGGCGATGCACAAGGCTGTCCTCGGTCGCGACGCCCGTGCGTTGTGCGAGGGCGCCCAGCGGCTCACCGACGCGGCGGCGAACGTGAGCGCCGAGGGCGTGCGCAGCCTGGCCCGCCGGATCGAGCGGGCGGGTCGCGCCGGGGAGCTGAGGGACGTGCCGGCGCTCCTCGCCGAGCTCCAGGCATTGCTCGAGTCCCTGGGAAAACACGTGTCCTGAGCTATACTGGCAAGCTGTGGACGAACGAAGAAGACACCCGCGTCAGGATCTCGTCGGCGTCGTGCGCTACGCCGGGGAGCCGGGCGTTCAGTGTACGGGCATCGTGAACATCGGTCTCGGTGGGATCCGGCTCTCTCTCTCCGGCAGCGAGAAGCCGGGCAGCCGGGTCCAGCTACAGATCACCGTGGATCCCGAAGAGCAACCCATCGACATCCTCGGCCAGGTGGTCTGGGCGCGCACCGCGCCGCCCTACGAGGCGGGGATCCGCTTCCTCGAGGTGGACGCGACCCGGCTGCGGCGCGTGCTGTAGCCGAGTTCGCTCCCCGTGCCCGTCGCGGTGGCGCTGCCGCCGGAGTGAGCGGCGCGGCCTAGCCGCGAGCCGCGAGGACCTCGTCGACCCACTCCAGCGCGGCCACGGTCCGCGGGAAGCCGGTGGTGGTCAGCGCCATCAGCACCGCGTGGCGCAGCTCGTCTGCCGCCGCGCCGGCCTCGAGAGCCTGGCGCGCGTGGGACTTGACCGCCCCCTCGGACTGGACCGCCGTGGCGATGCCCAGCTTGATCAGGTGCCGCAGGCGCGGCTCGAGCGGCCCGCCCTGCTCGTGGCAGGCCTGGCCCAGGGCCTGGTAGGCCGCGGCGACCTCCGGGTGGCTGTCGTTGAAGCGTCGGTAGGGCTTCGGCAGGAAGTCGCTCATGGTCTACCCTCGATCCACCGGGATGTCGTACTTCTTGACCAGCCGGTGGATGTAGTTGCGGTCGATGCCGGCCTCCTGCGCGGCGCGCGAGATGTTGCCCCGGTGGCGCTCCAGCAGCTGGGTGAGGTACTCGCGCTCGAACGCCTCCACCAGCATGCCCTTGGCCTCCTTGAACGGCAGATCCATCATCTCCGCCGGGACTCGCCCGTCGGCCAGGTTGTCCTCGTCCATCATGTCCGGGTCGGTGTCCGGGGTGATCTCGGCCGTGGCCAGCGAGAGCCCGCGCTCGACCACGTTGCGCAGCTCGCGGACGTTGCCGGGCCAGTCGTGCTCCATGAGCTGGTTCATGATCGCCTCGGGGATGCCGAAGTCACCCTTGCCCAGCTCGTTCATGAACATCCGCACGAACTGCGGGATCTCCTCCTTGCGCTTGCGCAGGGGCGGCACGACCACGTTGACCACGGCGAGGCGGAAGAAGAGGTCCTCCCGGAACTCGCCCCTCTTGACCAGCGCGCGCAGGTCCTTGTTGGTCGCGGCGATCACGCGCAGGTCCACCTTGTGCGGCCGTGTCTCGCCGATGGGGCGGACCTCCTTCTTCTCCAGGATGCGCAGCAGCTGAGGTTGGAGGTCGAGGGGGAGCTCGCCGATCTCGTCGAGGAACAGCGTCCCTCCGTTGGCCTCGTCGGCGAGGCCGCGCTTGGCGTAGGTCGCCCCGGTGAACGCCCCCTTGGCGTGGCCGAAGAGCTCGGAGCCGACCAGATCCCGCGGGATGGCGCCGCAGTCGACGACGACGAAGGGGCCGTCGGCGCGCAGGCTCCCGGCGTGCACCGCCTCGGCGAGCAGCTCCTTGCCGGTGCCCGTCTCGCCCTGCAGCAGCACGGTCGTGTCGGTCGGCGCCACCTGGCTCAGCAGCGCGAACAGGTCGGTCATCGGCTTGCTCGAGCCGAAGGCCCGGCCGAAGTAGTCGGTGCGGAAAGGCGCGACCTGGACGTGCTCGTCGGCGGGCGCGATTTCGATCCGCGTGTCGCCGCCGACCAGCAGCCGCGCGCGTCCGCGGACCATCACGCTGCCCAGCCGCGTTTCCCCGAGGTAGGAGCCGTTGGTGCTGTCCAGGTCCGAGATGCGGATCCCCTCGGCGCGGACCTGAATCTCCATGTGGTATCGGGAGACGGTCGGGTCGGTGAGCACGATGTCGTTGTGCTCGTGGGTTCCGATCATCAGCGTCCCTGACTCGAGCCGGCGCTCGAGGCCGGCGTCGGGGCCGGCGACGACGCTCAACACATAGTGCCTTACCTTCAGCGTACCGGTGTCGCCGTCGGTGTAGAGCAGCCCCTTGGTGACGGTTCCGTCTTCGTTGCTCACGTCAAACGCCTCGCGGTCTGGTGTTCAGGTTGGCCATTGTAACCGATCACTGGACGGGGAACATCCCGTCCCAGTAGAAATTCCAGTATCGACCAAAGGTTATCGCGCCGAAGGTGTTCACCCCGATGCCGAAGAGGATCAGCGCCTTCGCCAGCGGTCCGAGGCGGTAGCCCCCCACCGCCCACAGCGCCATCAGGAACACGGTGTAGTCCAGGCTGAAGCGGTAGCCGAACTGCACCCACCCCGAGTTCTGGTAGAACAGGTGCAGGATCATCGGCAGCAGGCAGCTGAGGTAGAGCCAGGGCTGGACCGGCGAGCGGCGTCGCGGCCAGATCAGGTAGGCGAAGATCGGTGTGGTGAAGAAGATGCCGAGCCCGTGCCAGCTGATCTTGACGTAGGGCGACTTGGTCATGATGCGCGGGAGCAGCGTGAACATGACGGCGAGGTTGCGCGCGAGGAAGTGGTAGTTGAATAGCCCCCAGCGCTGGATCCGCTCGGCCCAGCGCACGTTCAGGTAGTAGTGGCCAAACTCCAGCGGTCGGTCGAAGCGCAGGTAGTTCAGGATCATGGCGACGCCGGCGACGAGCGCCGCCGGGAGCGCCGCCAGCGCCCCCTTGCCGAGCACCGGCCGCCAGCGGATGCGCGGCAGGTAGCTCTTGATCCACGGCAAGAGCGGCGGGCGGTGGCAGGGGTCGGCGTTCACGGCCTGCTGGGCCTCGGTGGCGGGGGCGAGGTTCTTGCGCAGGATCTCGCCCAGGAGCAGCGGGAAGGTGAAGGGGATCGGCGTCCGTGAGACGAAGCCGAGGCCGAGGAACAGCCCGGCGAGGAAGGTGTGCCGACCCTCCAGCGCCGCGAGGGCGTAGAGGCAGGTCAGGGTCACCCCGACCACGTGGGCCGTGTACCACACCTGACCGATGACCGACGAGTAGAAGTGGACCGTGCCGAAGGCGAAGCAGGCGGTGAGCCAGAGATCCTCGCGCAGGGTGCGCTGGCTCAGCTTCAACGCGACCAGCCGGCGCAGCACGAGGTAGACCAGCACCGGGTTGAACGCCCCAACGCAGACGTTGAAGATCACGTCGTTGAACTTCATGCCCCAGATGGCGACGAAGGGCAGCATCAACAGCGCCGGGAACCAGGGAAAGGAGACATAGTAGACGTAGCGCCGCGATCGGATCTTGTCCCCGGTGAGCAGCAACCGCTCGCCCCGGGTTGTCTTGAACCAGCCGGTGCCCCCCGTCTTGAGGAACGTCCCGCGGACCTTGCGCCCGTCGTTGAGGGTCAGCTCGGTGACCAGGGCCCAGTCGTTCTGGTGCGGGGGGGAGCCCTCGAGGCTGAGGCGACCGTGGAGCATGTCGTGGGCCAGGTGGACGTAGTGGTTGTCGTTGCTCGGCTTCTTCAGCCGTGACCCGCTGGCCCCGAGGTATCCGCCGAGGCAGATGGCGTAGATCACGAGGGGGATACCGAGCCGTCGCAGTGCCCCTCGCTTCCCGTTGGTCTGTTGTTCGTCCTGTGTCACCGGTCTCTGTCTGTTTGTCGGGCGCTACCGCGCCTCGGGTCGCTTGTATACGCTGAGCACGGGGACCCCGTCCAGATCCACCACCTTGATCGGCGTCGCCGTGCCGTAGCTGTCCCAGATCCAGTAGTCATACTTGTTGAAGTGCAGCTCGTAGTAGACCATCGCGTAGCTCGAGGCCTCGATGGCGGGCCGCTCCATGCCAGCGTAGCGGATGTCCGGACGCAGCTCGCCGTTGCGGATGTAGGCGCCGTAGCTGTCGTAGTTCGTGTCGTGGAAGTAGACGTTGGCCCCGCGGTCGAAGGTCTCGTCGATCCAGGGCAGGATCGGGCGGACCGCGTAGCCCCAGAACTGGCGGTTCAGGCCCAGGTCGGCGCCGCCCGCGGGACCGCCGGCGAGGGCGTTGTACTGCGTGAGCTCGAAGGGGTGGGTCAGCGCGGTCGAGACCGCCCCCGGCAACGCCGCCGCCGCGAGGAGCAACGCCCCGAGAAGCACGCGGCGGCCCCGGGACCGGGCCCGGGCGGAGCGCAGGAGCCTCGAGAGCGCCACACCGGCGAGCAGCGCCAGGAACGGGTAGGCCGGCAGCCAGTGCTTGGTTCCGCCGAAGATCGGGGTCGAGGGCAGGGCGATGAGCGCCAGGGGGAACAGGGCGTTGATGAAGAACAGCGTGCCGACCTTGGGGTCCAGGCCCTTGCCCGGACGCTTCCAGCTCCGCCTGGCCGGGTAGCGGAACGGGCTGTCCTCGGGGGGCGGCCGCACCGCGAGGAACCGGCTTAGCCAGGTCAGCAGGGGCGTGCGCGCGTAGACCCAGATCCCGGCGAGGCCGAGCAGGAGCAGGATGGTCGGCACCGTGAACAGCGTCATGCCGAAGGGGTACGAGATCGGCAACGGCGGCATGCCCCAGTTCACACCGAGGTACTCGATGTTGTAGTACGAGTGGTGCATGTGGAAGCCGAAGTAGCCCTTGAGGTGGGCCAGCGTGCTGTGCCAGAGCCAGGGCCAGTGCCCGACGAAGACCAGGGGGCCCAGGATCGCCATGCTGATGAAGACGAGGGGGATGCGCGGCAGGCGCAGCGGCCTGAACGACAGGTCAGGCCAGACCACCATCAGGTAGTGCAGGAGCAGCAGCGCCGGGATGAACCAGGCGTTGTGCTTGGTCGCCAGCGCGAGGCCGAAGAAGACTCCGGCGTAGACGCCCCAGCGCGCGTGCTCCAGCGAGCGGAGGTAGGCGTAGACCGTCATCAGCCACATCGTGGTCACCGCGCTGTCGAAAGCGGCGAGCTGCCCGTGGAAGAAGACGCGCGGGATCGTGATGTAGAGCAGCGCGGCGGCGAGCCCGGCCAGGCGGCCCTCGATGCGCACGCCGAACAGGTAGATCAGCGCGACGCAGAGGCCGGTGAGCACCCAGCCGGGGACGCGGAACGCGCTGATCTCGTCCAGCAGGTCGGCGGAGGGGAGGGGGGGCCTGAGCTGGACGGGGTGAAACCGGGCCCCGCGCTGCAGGTCGTGGGACGCCAGGTAGCGCCAGCTGACCGCCATCAGCAGCTTGAACAGCACCGGGTGCTCGCTGTTGACGCGGAAGTAGCGGGCGATGACGGGCTCGCTCAGGCCGCGGTCGAGCTCGCCGCGGCGGTAGCTCTCCTTCAGCTCGGCGAACCAGCCCCAGTAGGTCTCGGCGGCCTGGAAGTAGGTCGCCTCGTCGCGCATCACCCCCAGGCTGCGCTGCGCCAGACCGAGCGCCCCGGCGCTCGCGACGAGCAGCAGCAGGGCGAGGGCGAGGTCCTTCAGGGTCGGCGTGCGCACGGCGGCTACCTCCTGCTCTCCGCCGCGAAGCAGAACGTCCGGGCGAAGGCCCGGTCCGCCGATATCTCGAAGCTGACGGGGTGGGTCTGCCCGGCCATCTCCTTCGTGTCCAGGGCGAAGCGGTGCCAGGGCCAGCCGTTCTGGTGCCGGATCGCGCCGACCTGCCGCGGGCCGACGAGCACCTTGAGCAGGACATCCGCGTCGGCGCGCTTGCGGTTCTCGAAGTCATCGATGCCGGTGTATCCCACCAGGCTGGCGCCGATCGCCGCCGCCGGGAAGGAGATGCGCATCACGTGCCCCTCCACCGGGTGGGCGAAGATGCAGCGGTAGGGGCGATGGCCCACCTCGGCGACGTGGGGGCCGACCGAGTTCCAGCCCCGGGCCGGGTCGCAGCGGAAGCGACGCTTGCCGTCCCAGGGGCAGCGCGTGACCTGGGCGCCGATGCGGCTGACCTGCGCCTCGCGGATCTTGCGGGTGAAGTCGAAGAGCACCTCGGCCGGCCTCGTGCGCTCGAACAGCGACAGCCGGACGCCGCCGAAGTCCCACGTCCTCGCCGGTTTTTCCCCGGCCAGCCACGGGTGGCGCGAGCCGCGTGTGCTGACCTCGAAGACCCGTCGGTAGCGGTCGACGTCCGAGAGCAGGAGCAGCTCCATGTCGAGGTCACGGACGTGGCTCCGACCGATGGGCTCGACCCAGATCGGCGCGAACAGGACCGGCTCGTCGGGACGTCGGGTCGTCGCGAGCCGGGCCGCCGCCGCGCGCCAGTCCGAGGCCGCGGGCACCGCGAGGTGCTGGACGAGCGTGGCGCCGACCTCCACCGCGCCGAGGAGCAAGACGACGGCGACGGCGACCAGCGGGAGGCGGCGCGCCGGGCGGCCGGCGCCGTCCGCGCCATCGGCGGGAGGCCGTTGCCGCGCGCCGCCCTCGCGGATCCGCTGTTGGATCTCGTCCTCGGTCTGCAGCGGGATGTCGTCGTCGTCGGTCACGATCCGTTCCCCATCACCGCTCGATCCGCATGTCGAAGCAGTAGTGCCGGCCACCGGAGCGGGCGGTGGAGACCGCCAGCCCGAGCTCGACCTCCGTGCCGGCGAAGCGGCTGGTGTCGACGCGGAAGCCGACCCAGCCCTTCTGGTTCGGTCGGGTCAGCGTCTGGACAGTCTTGCCGTTGACCTGGACCTGGAGGCTCACCGCGGCCCCGCCCGGGAAGCCGTCGACCGCACCGTCGGCCAGCCCGTGGTTGCCGACCAGGGCGCGACCGAGGCGGACATGAGGGATCCGGATCTCAAGCGGTCCCTCGTCGACCGGATGGGCCCAGATGCAGGGCAACAGAGCGCCGTTGAACATGCTGGTGGTCGGGCCGACGTAGTTCCAGCTCCGCGCCGAGCAGGACCAGCGGTCGCCGTGCCTGGTGCACGGGCGACCGGCCGCGGTGACCCGCGCCGAGCCCAGCATGTTGGCGACGGAGCCCTCGGACAGCCCACTGCTCCCACGGGCGACGCGGTGGGCGACGAGGGCCGCCACGAGCAGGGCCAGCGCGAGGGTGGCCCATCCGGCGTAGCGGACGGCGGGGGGGCCGATCCAGCCGACCTTTGCGCGGAGCCATGTCGCCAGGGGCGGGCGGCGCTCGACGAGCAGGAGCAGCACCACCACGCCGATGCCGACAACGGAGAGGATCGAGCCCAGCGCGTCCACTCCCCGCACGACGTAGTCGAAGACGAGCTCGCCGTTGCCGACCTTGACCTCCATCAGGATGGGGTAGGTCGTGCCGTAGACCGGCGCGTCGTTGATCTTGAGGGTCTTGCCACCCTGCCGCGCCCGCCAGCGTGGGTAGTTGGCGACGTGGACCTTGAGCCGCGAGTCCGGTCCCGTGCCGCTGAGCTCCAGCCGGATCCGCTCCTCGGAGAACTCGAGGACCTTCACCTTGCCAGGACCGGTCAGGGTGTAGCGTTCGGGTCTGTAGCCGGCGAAGCGATAGACCCAGATGCTGCCGAAGTTGGTCTCGAGCTTCAGGCCGGGCCGGGAGATCGGGTGGAGGCTGACGACATAGGCCACCGAGAGCGCCTGATACAGCGGGTCCTCCGTGGTCTCGGTCACGAGCTTGAAGAGCTTGGCCGGCGTGTATCCGACCTTGTAGTAGGGCGTCCGGTTGTGGACCGGTGCTCCCATTGTCAGGTGGTTGTGGCGCTCCAGCTCGTAGGAGATCCGGTAGAACCCGGAGCTGTTCGCCTTGTGCTGGACCGACCACTCCAGGAAGCGCTGGTAGTCATCCCAGTAGGGGATCGAGCCCTTGAGGACCAGCCCTCCGATGGTGCGCAGGTATCGCTGGTGGAGCTGGTTGATCGCCGGGCGGACAAAGGGGCCGAGCACCACGGCCGTGAGGACCACGAGGCCGATCCGCCGGGCGCGCGGAGCCCAGCGCGTGAGCAGACCGGTCGGTGGGTCTCCGTCGTCGGCGGGCTCGAGCGCCTGCCCGGGCTCGCCGGGCTCGTCGTCGGCGCCGTCGCCGGCCGTGGCTTCCGCCGGCTCCTCCGACGACGGCTCCGGCGCCGCGGGCTCGACCGGCTGTTCCCGCCAGGCCTTCACCCGCGCCCAGATCTCGCTCACGGCAAAGCCGGCGAGCAGGAAGAGGCCGGCCTTGGCGGGGATCACCAGCCGCTGGTACTGGATCTTGGCGAACGCCTTGGAGACCGCCATCAACGACAGCTCGTTGAACGCCGTCGAGGAGGAGGCGAAGAGCAACACCGCGGCGAAGAGGGTGAGGAAGATCGGGATCGGACGCCGGGTGGCCAGCCCGAGGCCGGCGCCGAGCACGCCGAGCATGACGGGGAGGGGCCAAACGTTGGCGAACACCGTGCCGTCCAGCAGCCCGGCCGTGGTCTGGCTCAGCGGCCGCCAGAGATCCCCGATGCTGGTGGTCCAGCTGCCGGAGCGAGCGAGCATCGGCGCCAGCCAGAAGCCGGCGATGGCGGCGCCGATCAGGCCCACCGCGGCGACCCGCGCCACCTCGCGGCCGAACGCGTGTGGCTGCCGCCGGGCGGCGAGCCAGCGCACGAGCAGCAACAGCGGCAGCGAGACGCCGAAGACGATCATGTTCATCTGGTGGCTGAGCAGGGCCGCGGCGAAGAGCAGGCCGCAGACGGCGTAGTCCCGGGGCTTGCCGCGCTCGAGCAGGGGCTGGAGACGGCCGAGGGCGAGCAGGGCGAAGGCCATCGCCAGGATCTGGACCCAGACGGCCCAGTCCACCGTGTAGGACCAGCCCCCCTCCCGGTAGTCGCCGCGATCGAAGATCCACAGCATGCCGGCCACCACGCCCGCTCCGGCGGAGAAGTAGCGCTTGCCGAAGCTGTACATGGCGTAGGCCGCGAAGGCGAAGACGCCGACGAAGGCCAGACCGTAGGTCGTTTCCCAGCTGAACAGGCCAAGGGTCGCGACCCTGAACAGGGCGACCCAGATGTCCGGCCCGATGGGGTAGAGCTCCTCGGCCGGATAGCCGAAGAACCAGTAGGAGCTCCAGCCCCGCAGCCGGCCGGAGAGCAGCATCTCGTCCCAGAAGTGCCAGGCCTTGTACAGGTGCACCGGGTGGTCGTGGGACAGCGGCATCTGGCCCCGCAGCAGCGGGGCGAGGACCGCCACAGCCGCGAGGATGACGCACAGGGGCGGCAGAATCCGCCGCGCGCTGTGCGCGAGGTTTCGCGGCGGCCCCTGCCTGCGGGGCATTGTGCCTCGAAAGAAGGGGTAGGTCCGGGCGATGAAGCCGACGGCGAGGGCCAGGGCGGTCAGGGCGAGGGTCGAGCCGAGCATCTGCCAGGCGAAGGTGCGCGACAGGTGACACAGGGTGGCCAGGATGGCCAGGACAAGGAAGACGACCGCCCCGACGACGGTCCGCGTCAGCGAGGGGCTCATTCGTCCGTATCGCCCAACGGGTTGTTTCTACGAGCCAAGAGCGTCAGTCCAATCCAACCGAGCAGTCCAAAAAGGGCACAGTAGCTGAATGTCGCGATGGAGACGCCGAAGCCCGTGGCGACCGCCAGCTCACGGTCAAGCCCCACAAGCACGAATCCCAGAGCCCAACCTGCCTCAAGGGTGCCGAAGCTGCCGATGCCACCGATGGGGAGGAAGCCCGTCACCACGGCCGCGGTGGACCCCAGCACCGTTTGAGCGACGCCCACGGGCGTCGAAAACGCCCGCATGATCACGAAAAAAACGCCGAAGGTCAACAGCCACAGCAGCATGGAAGCCCCGGCGAGCTTGAGGGTCGTCCAGGGGCCGATCCGGGAGAACGCCTCGATGGCGTGCTCGATGCTGGCGAGGATCCGCTCGATCCCGGGGCGCCGCTGGACGCCGAGGGCGCTGGCCAGCCGCCGCGCGGCCCGCAGCGCCAGGCGGAGCAGGCGGCCCAGCAGAAAGACCAGCGCCAGGCCCGCCGCCGCGGCCAGGGCGGCGACCAGGATTCCCAGCCGCCGGTCGCCGAGGTAGGGCCCGTGGCTCAGGCCGAGGAAGGCGCAGAACAGGGCGACCACGGCCGTGGCGTCCAGGGCCCGCAGCAGCAGCAGACCGAGCAAGCTCTCCCCCAGGCCGGCGGTCCCGGCGCGGCGAACCAAAAAGGCGTAGGACAGGTCGCCCGTCCGCATCGGCAGCAGCCGGAGCAGGAGGTTGTGCACCGAGGCAATGGCGAGCATGGTGAGGTAGGGCGTCCGCGGGGCGATGAGCACGAACCGGACGGTCCGTACGAGGTACACCGCCCCCCACAGGGCGAGGCCCGCCAGGTAGAGCGGCCATCGCGTCCGGGCCAGCATCCGGCCGAGCTGGTCCAGGTCGATGTAACGAAACAGGAAGAGGACCAGCGCGGCGGTGATGGCGAGGCCCAGGGCCGTCTTGATCAGCAGGCTCCACCGGCCCCTGGGGCGCGCTGGCTGCCCCCTCGCCCGCCCCACCGTCGACATGTCGCTCACCTCGCGTCGGGCTCGACGGGAGGTTGCTCCTCCCCAGCGTCGGGCGGCCGGGGCGCCGGCAACGGGCGTGGATCGTACTCAAGCCGGCGCAGGCGGATGATCGCGTCCTCCAACAGCTTTCGGTTCGCCGAGACCAGGTCGGCGAGCAGCCCGCCGAGCAGGACGACGAAGCCGACGATGAGCAGGATCGCGGCGAGGATCAGGGACTGGATGTGACCGGTGTGCTCCTCGGTCAGGTGGAAGTAGAGGAAGCGGGCGCCGAGGCCCGTACCGGTCAGGAACAGCAGCGTGGCCAGGTAGAGGAAGGCCTTGAGCGGCCGGTACATCGTGTAGATCCGGATGATCGTCGAGGCGGAGCGCCGCAGGTACTGCCCGATGCTGCGAAACAGCCGCGAGTCCCGGGTCTTGGGGTTGGTGCGGATCGGCACGGCGGTGACCGCGAGGTGGGCGTGTCCGGCCTGGATCAGGGTCTCCAGCGTGTAGGTGAACTCGCTGGTCACGAACATCCTCAGCGCGGCCTCGCGGCTCACCGCCCGGAACCCGCTGGTCGCGTCGGGCACCGTGGTTCCCGACGCCTGGCGCACGACCCAGCTCCCGAACTTCTGCAGCTTCTTCTTTGTCGTCGAGAAGTGCTGCACCGTGTCGACCTGCCGGTCCCCGATCACCATGTCCGCGGTTCCGTCGAGGATCGGCCGGATCAGCTTGGGGATGTCCGCGCCACAGTACTGGTTGTCGGCGTCCGTGTTGACGATGACGTCAGCGCCCAGCCGCAAGCAGGCGTCGATGCCCGCCATGAACCCCTTGGCCAGGCCCCGGTTGCGGCTGAAGCGGACAACGTGGTTGACGCCGAGCTCTCGCGCGTGCTGGTTCGTGCCGTCGGTGCTCCCGTCGTCGATGACAAGCGTTTCGATGGCGTCGACGCCCTCGATCTGTCGGGGCAGGTCGTTGAGGGTCTCGGCCAGGGTCTCTCGCTCGTTGTAGCAGGGTATCTGGATGATGAGCTTCATGGCGTCCTGCTACCGCGGGTCGGGAGGCCCCTCGAGAGCGGGGGCTAGAGCACCTTGGTTGTCTTGATCAGGATCTGCTTGGTGGGCACGTCCCGGTCGAACGGACCGCCGGCCCCGGTGGGGACCTTCTTGATCTTGTCGACGACGTCCATCCCCTTGACCACCTTGCCGAACACGCAGTAGCCCCAGCCCTTGAGCGTCTTGCCCTGGTGGTTGAGGAAGTCGTTGTTCTTCACGTTGATGAAGAACTGCGCGGCGGCGCTGTGCGGGTTGGGGGTGCGCGCCATGGCGACGGTGCCGCGGTCGTTGGTCAGGCCGTTGTCCGCCTCGTTCTTGATCGAGGCCCGGGTGGGCTTCTTGTTGTACTTGGCGTCGAAGCCGCCGCCCTGGATCATGAAGTTGTCGATCACGCGGTGGAAGATCGTGCCGTTGTAGTGGCCGCTCTTGACGTACTTGAGGAAGTTCTCCACCGTCTTGGGCGCCTTGTCCGGGAAGAGCTCGACCTGGATCGCTCCCATCGAGGTGACGATCTCAACCACGGGGTTCTTGTCGGCCTTCTTGCCCTTCTTTTTTCCCGCCGCCAGCCCGAGGGTCGGGATGATCATGACGGCGACACAGAACATCGATATCAGGCGGATCCGCACGACATACCTCCTTGTGCGTGTGTGGTGTTGTTGCTTCGACGCGGCTCACTGGCTGATTATTGTCTGCCCCGGCAACCACCCCACCGTCCAGGTTCAGTTGATGATCACCACGGTTGGGCTGCGTGCCGAGCCCATGGAGGCCGCCAGGCGGCCGCGCTTGTCCACGGCCTCGATGTAGTAGTGGACGTAACGGCCCTGGGCCGCCTCGGCGGGGATCGCGGCGCGGAACACCCCGCCCGTCTTCTTCATCGGCAGCTTGAAGAACTTCACGGTCCCCGCCGGCCGGTAGTAGAGGAACAGGCGGTGAGCCTGGACGTCCAGCCCGGCGCTGGCCTTGACCGGGATCGGATAGCCTCGCCTGGCCGAGTCGATGGGGTTGTGGACCAGCCCGCGGCCCCGGGGGCCCGATGACGATCCCGCGGCGCTCGGGCGTCGCTCCTCGCGCAGGGCGATGGTCGGCGGGATCCCGACGGTGCGGGCCGTCTTCTGCGCGATCTTGAACATCTTGAGCAGCTGGGGCGTGGCCAGGTTGCTCGGGACCTGGACCTTGGGGTCCAGACGCAGCGCCCTCACGAAGTAGTGCAACCCGCGGTAGAGGTCGTTGCTCCCGGCGACGTAGGCGACCCCCATCAGGACGAGGGTCGGGGCGATTTTCGGGCTCTGCTGCAGCTTGGCCTCGCGGGCCAGATCGAGCGCCCGGCGCAGGCGGCCCCTGGCCTTCTTGAAGCTGTAGCTCTCGAAGGCCGCGGCGGCCTCCTGGTTGAGCGCGCGGATCTGATCCAGCTTGCCGCTGTCCTGCGCCCGGGCCAGTGGCGGGAGCATCAGGGCGACGAAGATGAGCGCCTGGAGCGTACGGGTCATTGTGCCTCCCACGGGACGGAGGCTACCGATAATCAGTGGGGTGTGCAAGGGGGAGGCCGACGGCGGAGAGTCCTAGCCCCGGCCGAACAGCAGGAAGAGAACGACGACGACGACCAGCGTGCCCACGATGCTGCCGACGATGAGCACGCCCGGTCTGCGCTTGGGCTGCCGAGTCGCGCCCGGGACCACGGGCTCCTTGGCTGGCTTCACGGCGGCGGGTTTGCCCGGGGAGACATACGAGATCCCGGACCCGGTGCCGGCCGAGGCGATCCACTCGACGTTGGCGCCCTTCTCCAGCTCCTTCCGTTGCTGGTGGCGCTCCTTGAACGTGCTCTGCATCCAGTTGGCGACGTCCCTGGTGCTCACCGACTCCCCGAGCTGCTGGAGGACCTTCTCCAGCTCGTCGGCCACCGCCCCGGCGTCGGCGGTCCGCTTCTCGACGTCGCGCTCCAGGGCAGAGAGGACGATGTCGTCCACCTGGCGCGGCACGTCGGGGTTCAGCGCGCTGGGCGGATTGATCTGATCCTCCATCACCGAGCGCAGCACCGCGGCCTCGTTGGGCCCGCGGAAGAGGCGGCTGGATGTGAGCATCTCCCAGAGCACGATCCCCAGCGAGAAGACATCGCTTCGGCGGTCGAGCTCCTTGTGCTCGATGTGCTCGGGGCTGATGTAGGCGAACTTGCCCTTGAGCGTCCCCGGCCGCGAGTAGATGTTGCGGACGTTGGCCTTGGCGACGCCGAAGTCGACGAGCTTCGTGGTACCGTTGAAGCAGACGATGATGTTGCTCGGCGCAACGTCGCGGTGGACGATCCCCTTGGGGCTCCCATCCGGGTCAGTCGCCGTGTGAGCGGCGTGGAGACCGGCCGTTGCGTCAGCGATGATGCGCAGGACCAGGGGGACCGGGATGTTGGCCTGCCGGTTGCGGTGGGTCCCGATCACGTAGCGCAGGTCCTCCCCCGAGAGGTACTCCATGGCGATGAAGAAGGAGTCGTCCTCCCGGTGGAGGTCGAAGATCTGGACGATGTTCGGGTGGCTCAGGGATGCCGCGAGCCGCGCCTCGTCGAGAAACATCTGGATGAACTTGCCATCCTGACAGAGGTGCGAGTGGATCTTCTTGACGACGACCAGCTTCTCGAAACCGTCCAGCCCCTGTTGCATGGCGAGGTGGACCTCGGCCATTCCTCCGGCGGCTATCTTGCGGAGCAGCTTGTAGCTCGATCCTTCCATTACGTCAGGTCTCCCGAGTCCTTGATCAACGGTTCTCCTCGTCCAGGTTCCGGGCGACCTCGAGAAGCACGAACTGGGGGTCCAGCTCGATATCTACCGACGGCGACTGCGCCGCGCCCGTGGTGGACGGATCGGGGAGGAAGGCGAACTGACCTTCCTTCCACTGGAACAGCTCTCGAATCGCGGTGAAGACCTGCCGGGTGAGCGTGGTCTTCATCGTGTCCGCGTCCACGATACCGCGCTCGACGAACAGGGCGCCCATCAGGGAGCCCCTGCCGTCCGTCCGCTGGTGGTCCGCGACCTCCCGCAGCTGCTCGGGCTGGATCGCGCCGCTCTCCAGGAGCAGGTCTCCGATGTTGCCGCAACCGGGCGATGACGCGTTCGTCAACAGGCCAGACCGGACGTAGACGGCTCCCGTGCCCAGCTCCGACTGGAGCACCAGCGTGCCGGTTCGCCGGCCGTTGCGCAGGAACTCCAGCAGATCGGCCATCGAGAGGAGACCGAGGTCTCCGGAGAAGACGGCCTTCTTGCCGGCGATGGTCTCCACTGCCCGCTGGATCCACTGGTCGTGCTCCGATCCTCCAGCTTCGACAGCGACAGGAGGGGATTGCATGGGCGGCGCGGGAGCCTCCGCGGCACGGGGCTCCGGCGATGTGGGGCTCAGCACCGCCGCCCGCACCTGGGCGCCGGGGGGCCGCTTCCGCTGGCTCAGGCTGGCCAGGCTGCTCAACCCCAGAATGACCGACGCGCGGACCGATGGATCGAGGTCGAGCTCGTTCAGCGTCTCGAGCTGCGGCAACGCGGCGTCGTACTTGCCGAGCTTGATCATCTTCCACGCCAGCTCCTCCTGCAGGTGATAGAGCTGGGGCGAGTAGAGCATCAGCGCCCGTATCTCACCGAGCACCTCCTCGGTGGCCAGCGCGTCTCGAAGACGCAGGTACTCGGCGACCACCCACAGCGGGACCTGGTGGTCGCGGACGAGCCGGATGAGGCTGGCGAGGCGCTGCGCCTCCTGGGGCCGGGGGCCGAGAGCATCCAGCTCGGCCAGGCGGCGCTCCGCGCGGTCCAGGTTGCCCTCTTTCAGGCCCTGGGTGGCGAGGAAGATGGTCGGCTCCTCCCAGTCCGGCGCCAGGTCCTTCGCCTTGCGCCCGGCGAACACGGCGTCGAGATCCTGCCCCGTGTTGGCGTGGATCCTCGCCTGCGCCAGGCTCACCGCCGCGAGACCCCGCGTGTCCCCGAGCTGGGTGTACACCTCGGTGGCGGCAAGGAGCCGCTCCATCGCGCTCTCGTGGTCGCCGCGGCGGCTCTCTGCCTCGGCCATGGCCGAGAGGCTCACCGCCCGTGATGGCGGATCCAGGCCGCGGCTGAGATCCAGCGCGATCTCCGCCGCGTTCTGGGCGGCCTCGACATCGCCGAGCTCCAGGGCCGCCCAGCAGCTCCAGAGGCTCGCCGCCCAGCGCAGAGAGGGGTTCAGCTCCCGTTGCGGTGCTATTGTACCCAGGACGCCGGCGGCGCCCCGGAAGTCGCCGGAAAGGACCGCTCCCATTCCCTGGAGGATCGTGCCGAGGGTTCGATCATGGGGCGCCTTCTCGCCCGACCCGGCGAGGATCTCCCCGATCCGCTCCCCGATTTCCTCCGCAGCGCGTACCTGCCCCTCGACCAGCGCGCGGCGCAGGTCCTGGTACGCGACGTCAAGCTCCTGCGAGGGGGTCGTGGTTCGAGTCATCTCCACAAGGAAGAACGCGGGAAGGGCTTTCACCCGACGAACAAGTCTCACCGTCAGCAAGAACAAGAAAAGGTGAAAATGCGACACTACCATGTCGGTGATGTGCGCCAAAAGACTAATTGGGCCGCCTGTGTTCGTTTTCCATCGTGATTCAATGTGATTGAACAATTGCATTCCACGGCCGCCGGGGACATCGGTAAGAGCTATCCCTACACTGTACGACTTCGCCTTGACCTTTGAGTTTGGCCACAGGCACACTGATGGATCAAAAACTGATGGACGTGGCGGATCCGGCAAGCATAGAACCGTGCCAGCCACTACAAGGGGAAATGGCCAAGCGGAGCCTGAGCATTCGATTCAAGCTGATCATCGTCAGCACGTTGCTGTTGATGGTGGTGATTGCCCTCTTCGGCACAATGAACAGCATGCAGTCCCGGCGGATCATCGATGACTTCTCGAAGAGGCTGCAGCAGAAGACCAGCGAGAGCCTGAGACTGTCGGGAACGATCCAGCTCGAGCTGTTGACGGAGACGGCCCGGGTGGCGTTTATCCAGCGCGACTACTCGACGCTGCAGGCCACGATCCGCAACGTCGCCCGGCAAGACCGCGAGGTTACGGCAGTCGCGGCGGTGGACAACGACCGGACCATTCTCGCCCACCACGATCCCTCACGGGTCGGGAAGAAGGCCGACGGTCTGCTGGCCACCCGGCTCGAGACCACCAAGGTCCAGGTGATGCCGTCGGTCCAGGTGTATGGCGAGCGGTCCATGGCCTTCGCCGTGGCCGTCAAGCAGGACAGCGTCAAGCTGGGGACGCTGTTCCTGGCCTACAGCCTTGCACCGCTCGATCTGGAGCTGAAGACCTCCAACACCAAGAAGCGCCGCGAGATACGTGCCTCGATCCGCAACACCCTCATCGTCGGGCTCCTCGCCGTGCTCATCGGGATGGTGCTGACGATCTTCCAGGGGATCCAGCTCTCCCGGCCGCTCCTCGCCCTCGCCCGCCAGGTCGACCGGATAGCCAAGGGCGACCTGGAGGCCCGCGTGTCGGTGAGCGCCCGGGACGAGGTCGGCGTGCTCGGCGAGCGCTTCAACTACATGGCCGAGCAGATGACGTTGCTGATGCGGGAGACCTCGGCCAAGGCGACCTTGGAGAAGGAGCTGGAGCTGGCGAGCACGGTCCAGGCCACGCTGGTGCCCGACGCCAGCGTGGCGGAGCTAACGGGCGTGATGGTGGCCGGGTACTTCAAGCCAGCGACGGAGTGCGGGGGCGACTGGTGGGGCTACTACCGCCTGGCCAACGATCGGACCCTGTTGATGATCGGCGACGTGACGGGCCACGGGGTGGGGGCGGCGATGATCACCGCCGCGGCCCAGGGGGCGGTGACCACCAACATCGAGATCACGGACGGGAACGTCAGTCTTCCGGTGCTGCTCAGGGCGATGGACGCTGCGATCCACTCCACTGCCAAGGGGCGGTTCCTGATGACCTGCTTCGCCAGCCTGTACGACGCGGCGACGCGTACGCTGCACTTCGCCAACGCGGGGCACAACTTCCCCTACATCTACGACTCCAAGACCCGGAACCTCGCCACACTGGTCATCCGGGGCAACCGGCTCGGAGAGTCCTCGGGCAGCACCTACGAGGTGGGGGAGGTCAAGGTCAACCCCCAGGATGCGATCTTCTGGTACACGGACGGGATCATCGAGTGTGAGAACATCCGCGCCGAGGAGTACGGCGAGCGGCGCTTCCGCGCCGAGATCCTCCAGCACGCAGATCTGCCCCCCGACCTCGCCCTGAACCTGATCATCGGCGGAGCGAGCCAGTTTTACGGTCAGGCGCCCCAGAAGGACGACATCACGGTGGTGGTGGGCAAGTTCACTTGATAACAGCTCCCCAATAAGTAGAGTGATCGCCAATGGAACGGCGCGACATGGGGCGATCCATCGAGCGAGGGATCGCCCCCACCCGCCCGATTGCGTTGGCGCTTCTTGCCGTGGCCGCGGTTGGCCTCGTCACTCACGCGCTGCTCTACCCCTTTATCAGCGACGACGCCTACATCTCGTTTCGCTACGCCGACAACTTCGCCCGTCTGGGCGAGTTGACCTTCAACCCGGGCGAGCGGGTCGAGGGCTACACGAACTTCCTCTGGACCGTGCTGCTTGGCCTGCTGCTCAAGCTGCGCCTGCGCCCCGACGTCATGGCCCGGGTCCTCGGCGCGGCCTTCGGCGTCACCGTCCTGGTGGTGACCTATCTCTTGACCCGCATCTACCGCGGCGGTCGAGCCAGCCCCTGGGACGGGCTCGCCCCCCTGGCGCTGGCTGGCAGCGCCGGCTTCGCGGTGTGGTGCTCGGGAGGGCTGGAGACCCAGCTGTTCACAGCGTTGATGCTGGGGGGAATGACCCTCTACGTCGCCGAGCACGTCGGTCGCGTGCGCTGGCGGCTCTCCGGGCTCGTTCTCGCGCTCGCGGCGATGACGAGACCCGAGGGGCTGATGGTCTTCGGGCTCACCGGGCTTCATCTGCTGGCGGTCAAGCTCGTCTCGGACAGGGGCCGGGCCAGGTTTCTGCCCCGACGGGCCGAGATTGGCTGGCTGCTGGGCTTCGTCGTACCCTTCGGCCTCTTCTTCCTCTGGCGCTACAGCTACTACGGCTGGCCTTTGCCCAACACCTACTACGTCAAGGCGGGAGGTGGCGCCTCGGCGAGCGCGATCAAGTGGGGGCTTCCCTACCTCTGGGACTGGGTCGGGCGCGACAACAAGCTCTACCTGCTCGCCCCGCTCTTGCCCGTGTTCCTGATCCTGCGGCCCCGCACCGCGTGGGGGGAGGGGCAGCGCGAGGGGGTGCCACGCCCGATCTTCGTCTGGAGCTACCTCGGCCTTGTTGGCTCGGTCTACGTCGCCTACGTCGTTTATGTCGGCGGGGACTTCATGGCGATGGGGCGGTTCTTCGTGCCGGTGATGCCCATCGTCGCCCTGCTGCTCCAGGAGTCGCTGCGTGAGGTGATCGAGCGGTTCCCACGCCACGCCGGCTCCGCGGACCGTTACCACCCGCTGCGCTTCTGGATCACGGCGACCGTCCTCGTCGGGGCGCTCTGCGTCAACGCGGTGGGGGTCTATCGCGAGAACCAGAAGCTGACCTACTACCGCTGGGGCCTGGACACCATCGCCTACCTCAAGAAGTTCGCCGACGATCGCATCCTCGTCGGGCGCTGGATGCGCCGGAACCTGCCGAAGAGCACCTACCTCGCCGTCGGGGGGGCGGGCGCCATCGTCTACGCCTCGCGTCTACGCGCTCTCGACACCTTCGGCCTCAACGATCTGTGGATCGCGCACAACATGCCGCGCACGGGCGACCGCCCGGGGCACACGAAGAGCGCGCCGGAGCACTACATCCTCCAGCAGCGACCCGACCTTCTCTGCCACCAGGCGAAGCACCAGGACTGGCCCTACCGGCCCCCCGGCGGGGCGGATCCCTACTGGCGCGCGCGTGGCTACGGCTGGGTCTGCATCTCGCCGCGGGGTCTGCGACCGTCGAGCTACTGCTGTCTGAAACGACTGGATCGGGACCTGGGCCCATGGCCACCCGAGCAGAGATGAGCGCGATCCCCGGTCGCGGGGGGGTGACCACCGTCCTGCGCTGGAGCGCGGCGTCCGTCGTCGCCGCGGCCGGGCTGGCCCAGATCGGCCTGCTGCTCTACATCTTCTTTGCCCGGCTGGGCTACCCCTTCGACCTCGAGTGGATGGAGGGCGGCATGCTGTGCCACGCCCTCCGCTTGATGGAGGGCCGGCCGCTCTACGCCCCGCCCGACGCGGACTTCATCTCCTACCTCTACACGCCGCTCTACCCCGCGTTGCTCGCCGCGCTGGGCAAGGTGGTCGGGCTGTCCTACGGGCTGGGCCGCCTCGTCTCCGTGCTCAGCTTCGTCGGCGTGCTGGCGCTGGGGGCGCGCGCGGTCTGGCGCGAGGCCGGCGGGCGCGAGGGCCTGCTCTGGGGCGTCGCCGCCGCCGGGCTTTGCGCCGCGTCGTTCCAGCACACCGGCGCCTGGTACGATCTCGTGCGCAACGACTCCCTCTACCTCTTGCTGGTCACCGCCGGGCTGTACACGCTCCGCTACCACCACCGCCGCTGGGTCACCCTGGCCGGGGCCAGCGTGCTCCTCGGCCTGGCATTCCTCGCGAAACAGACGGCGAGCCTGTTCATCGTCTACTCCGGGATCGCCCTGCTCGTGATCAACTGGCGGCGCCTGCCGGTCCACGTGGCGCTGGTGGCGGTCGTCGCCGGCGGGACGGTGCTCCTCTGGAATCACCTCTCGGACGGCTGGTTCTGGCGCTACACCTTCGAGATGCACCAGGGGCACGACCTGTACTGGGAGCGTGTCTGGCCCGAGACGGAGCTGAAGCTGCTCGGCTTCTTTCCGGCCGTGGGAGGCGCCCTGGGGCTCTGGGTGCTCGCGGCGCCTGCGGCCTGGATCGCGGGGCGCAGGGTGCCACCCGAGGATCGGAGCCTGCTCTTCTGGCTCGGCGTGGCGCTCGTCGGAGTGGCGGTCTCGGCCGTGGGGTTCGCGACCCAGTGGGCGGTGGCCAACGCCTACATCCCCGGGCTCGTGTTCCCCTCGATCTTCGCCGCGATGGTCGGTGCGAGCCTGGCGGGCCGCTGGCGGACGGGGCGCCTGCGCTGGGTCTCGGCGGGTCTGGCCCTGGTGGTCGCCGGGGGCCTGACCTGGCAGATGCTGGCCGGGCTCTACGCTCCGCGCGGCCACCTGCCGACCGCGCAGGACCGGCAGCGCGGCGCGGACCTGGTCGCCCTGCTCCGTGGGGTCAAGGGTCCGGTGCTGATGCCCTACCACCCGTACTACCCCGTGCTCGCCGGGAAGCGGCCCGGCTACCCCCAGATGGGCGTAAACGACGTGACCCGCGCCGGCTACCCGTTCCCGGCGGACATCATCGGCAGAATCACGAAGCGCTACTACGCGGCGATCATCCTCGACAACCCGCCTCGCGGCCGCTACGACTTCATCTTCGGCGAGTACAAGCTGGGCCGTTACTTCCGCTGGAACGAGGTGCCCAAGGTGGTGACCGGCTACGAGGTGCGGCCGACCTACCTCTTCGTCCGCAAGGGGCCGGAGCCGGTACCAGCGGGAGGTCGCCGGGTGTTCGGGTTCGAGGACGGGGGCTACGACGGGTGGGAGGTCACCGGCACGGCCTTCGGCACCCGGCCTGCCGCCGGGCCGGTCTGGGAGCAGGGGCCGGTTGGTCCCTTCGAGGGCTCGTTCCTGGTCAACTCGTTCCACGGCGGGGACATGAGCCGGGGCTCCATGCGCTCGCCCGAGTTCGAGCTGGACCGACCGTTGCTCGCCTATCGCGTCGGCGGAGGGCGCCGCCCGCGGGAGCTTGCAGTGCGGCTCGTGGTGGGGGGCGAGGTGGTCCACTCCGACACCGGGCCGGGTACGGACATCATGGTCACGCGGAAGATCGACGTCCGGCCTCACGTCGGCAAGCGGATGCGGGTGGAGCTCGTCGACGAGGCGATGGGCCCCTGGGGGCACCTGCTCTTTGATGACCTGGTGCTGCTCGCCCGGTGAGGCCCACCGTGGGTTGCCGACGGGCGTGGGCAGGCAGTAGATTACGTGGACAGATGAGAGCGCTGCTCGCACGGAGGTGGCTGGATCTCGTTGTCCTCGCCGGGCTGGCGCTGACGTTTGCCCTCGTGGTCAAGTGGCGGGGAGAACAGTTCGAGGGCTACGGCCTCCTGGGGCGCTACTTCGCCAGCCATGACTTTCGGGGGAAGCCCTTCGCCACCTCCGTGGATCCGGTCATCGACCTGACCAGCCAGGACGAGGACTCGGTCTACGCCACGCACCCCCGCTTCAGCGTGGAGTGGACCGGCACGATCGTGCTGCCGGTGGCCGGGCGCTACGAGTTCGCGACGGAGTCCGACGACGGATCGTGGCTCTGGATCGGCAAGGACCTGGTGGTGGACAACGGCGGGATCCACGGCGCCCGGCGCAAGACCGGCGTGCGCATGCTGCCCGCCGGCAAGCACCCCATACGCGTCCGATATGTCCAGGCGGGCGCCGGCGGGATGATGCGCATGTTCTGGCAGCCGGGCCGCCGGGGCGTGCCGGAGTACGTTCCGCCGACGGTGCTCTTCCCGCGAGATCCAGACGAGGTGAGCACCGCGAAGGCCCACTCGGTGCCGCCACGGGACCTCCCCGCTGTCGTGATCCTGGGGCTCGGGCTGCTGCTTTCCTGCCTGGTCTGGAGCCGGGCCGGCGTCCGGGCCTGGCTCGGCAGGCTGCGCCGCGAGCGCTGGGCCCGGGCCGACGTCGGCATCTGTCTGGTGGTGCTCGTCGGCGCCCTGGCGATGCGCACCTGGGACGTCAGCGCCGCCGGCCAGACCTGGGACGAGGACGTCTACTGGTCCGCCGGGCGCGACTTCGTCCAGAACCTGCTCGCCCTGGACGGCCGGGCCGAGTCGTGGTCCTGGAACAACGAGCACCCCGCGCTGGCCAAGTGGCTGTACGGTCCGGCCACGCTGGTCGGCGAGAGCTTCGAGCCGGCGCGGATGGTGGCGGTGCTCCTCGGCGCCCTCGCCTGCATGGTGGTCTTCCTCGCCGGGCGTGATCTGGTCAACCGGCGGGTCGGGTTCGTCGGCGCTGCCTTCGCCGCGGTCCTCCCTCACCTGGTGGGGCACAGCAAGATCATCGGCTTGGAGACACCGAGCGCGCTGTTCTTCGCCCTGACGGTCTGGCTCCTGTTCAGGGCGTTCAAGCGCGGGGGCAACAGCCCGTACTACCTCCTCGCCGCCATCGCCACCGGGCTCGCGCTGTCGACGAGGCTCTCCAACCTGTCGCTGTTGTTGATGGCGGGGGCGCTCTACCTCTGGCACAACGGCGGCGAGATCGTGCGTAGCAAGCAGCTCCCACTGCCGCTCAATCTCGGCGTGTTCCCACTGGTGGCGGGCGCGGTGTTCTTTGGCCTGTGGCCCTATCTCTGGGAGAACCCCCTCGGGCACCTGGGAGAGATGCTCTCGTTCTGGAAGCCCGACATCTACCTCGAGTACTTCATGGGCCAGCGGCGGGAGCCGCCACTGTACTACTTCCCGGTCTACTTCTTGGCGACCACTCCGGTGACCCTGCTCCCGTTGATCGGTCTGGGGCTGGCGCGCGCCGTCATCAACGGGGCGTGGCCGTCACGGCGTGACCTGGGCCAGCGCGCCTTGCTGCTCTGGTTCCTCGCGCCCTGGGTCGTTGTCTTCTCACCGATGGCGCGGGACGGGGTGCGCTACCTCATCCCGGCGCTGCTCGCATCCTGTGTCCTCGCCGCCGCCGGGGCGGACTGGATTGCCCGGGGGATCGCGCGCCTGCTGCGGCGGGTCTGGCGCCGGGACCTCGCCGCGCCCGCCCTGGGCCTGATCGCCGCCGCGGCCGGGCTGCAGACGTTTCGGGCCGGCCTCGAGGTCCACCCCTACTACATCGACTACTACAACGAGATCTTTGGTGGCCCCAGGGTCGTGGCCGATCGGCGCCTGCTGGAGATCGCCTGGTGGGGCGAGGGGCTCGCCGAGGCCGCGGCGTTCGTCTCGCGCGCGGCATCCCCCGGCGCGACGGTGAAGATCCACGCCCACCCGACCCACGTCGTGCGGCTACGACATGACCTGAAGCTTGTCGACGGAATGGACGCCGACTTCGTGATCTACAACAACCTGTTCAACGACCCGGTCCGCCTGCCGCACCACCGCATCGCCTATGTCGTCAGGGCGGCGGGGGCGCCGCTGGTCTGGGTCTACCAGAAGGAGCGGGAGCCACGGAAATGAGCGAGCTCAAGGAACAAGTGAAGAAGCTGTGGCCGGAGATCGCCTGGATCGAGGACGCCGATCTGCGGGACAGGGTGACCCGGGTGTGGATGACGGCCCTCGAGCGCAGCGTCCTCTCGGCCGAGGATCTGGAACGTATCCCCTTCACCTTGCTGGTGAAGGACTGTCCGGTCTCCTTCATGGCCCACAAGCGCAGCGTCGTGCACATCTGCCGCGACGCCGCGCTGAAGATTCGCGAGTTCTATGGGGACGCATTGCCCATCGACATGGACGTGCTCATCGCGGGGGCGATCCTCATCGACGTGGGCAAGCTGCTCGAGTACGAGCTGGAGGGGCAGAGGGCCGTCGTGGGTCGGATGGGACGCTACGTGCGCCACCCCTTCTCGGGGGTCGGGCTGGCGATGGAGCACGGGCTGCCCGAGGAGGTGCTGCACATGATCGCGACCCACGCCAAGGAGGGCAGCCTGGGGAAACGCTCGGTGGAGGCCCAGATCGCCCACCACGCGGACTTCATGACCTTTGAGCCCTTTGTCGAGCGCCTACAGGGATAACCGCCTTAAATTGAAGGATTTTCCCGGTGAGCCAGTTTCACTGTCCCCGGAATAGTGAAATTTGACTGGATCATCTCCGCGCCACCGATATCTTTGGAACAGGTGGCACGAATGGAGGTGGTTCGATGAACAAGCTGCTCACGCTGCTCGCCTTCTTGACCGGCTGCGCCGGGGTCCAGGCCACGGATCCTGGGTCGGTGCAGGTGGGCAAGGACGAAAGGCCCCAGTGCACGAGGATGGGCAACATCAAGTGCCAGGCCTGGTCCAAGCCGGAGCTGGCCAAGGAGCTCAAGACCCGGGCAGCGGAGCTCGGCGCCAACTACGTCCAGGTTCACTCGATCAAGAGCAGCCAGGATGGGTTCGAGGGCCGCGGCGTCGCCTTGCTCTGCAAGTGAGGGTCACTTCACGTTCTTTGTCTTTGCCGGCTTCTCGGCGACGGCCACGGTCTTCTTGCGGAAGATGACGACGGTCTCGTTGGCCTGAACGTCCTCGTTCTCCCGGGCGTGGATCGAGACGTAGTTGGCGCCGGGCCAGAGCGGAACGAGGGTGTCGAAGCGCAGCTGCTTCGGGTGGGTCGTGCTTCGGTTTGACGTGTAGAAGATCTTCCGGGCGCCGATCTTGGCGTCGGGGTTGCGGACAAAGATGTACAGGTCCTGGACCCGCTTCTCGTCCGTCACCGTCCCCGCGATGCGGACCGCCTTCTCAACCGTCGCGTAGTCCGGCACCTTGACCTGGATGATCGGCGGCGTGACCTGCCAGAGCGGTCGGAACCGGCCAGGCGTGGGCGTGCCCCCCGGCGTGATGTCCTTGGCGGCGACGAACGCCGGGCGCGGCTTGGATGCCAGCACCCGGTACCAGCCGCTTGAACGTCCGACAACGGTGAACACGGCGCCCCGCGGGGCGTAGCCCACCAGCGGGGCCTCGCCGCTGGGCCAGGCGCGGAACCGGGCCTCGGACGCGTTGATGCGCACCGTGCCCTTGGCCTCCAGGGAGCCCTGCTCCGTGCCGGCGATGGCGAACCTGAGCTTCTCCGACACGCTCTCGCGCAGGGCGTCGTCATAGACCGTCAGCTCGACCTTGAAGTCGTCCATGGAGTAGCTGTTCTGCACGTCGAGAGTGAAGGACGCGCTCTTGGTCTCCCCGGGGGCGAGCCGGTCGAGGATGAAGCGGCCCTTGCGGATGAAGATCCCCACCCCGGACAGGTTCTTCAGCGTGGTGATCGTGCGGAATGACGTCCCCTTTCCGGTGTTCTTGACCTTGACGAAGAGTCGGAGCTGCTCGCCGCGCTGCGGTCGCCCGTCCATGTTTCCCTTGACGTCGTCGATGAGCTGGTAGGCGTAGGCGAAGGTGGGGCGCTCCATGCCCTTGATCGAGAAGGGGACGGTGACCTGCGGCGGGACGTTGCCGTTGGCCTCCTCGAACTTGAAGGTCACGTCGTCGACGCGGGTCGGGGCGTCGCGGATGGAGACGGGGACCTCCCACGACTTGGTCTGGCCCGGATCGACCCGACCGAAGACGAACTCGTGGCCGTCGAACAGGTCGTTGGACGAGTGGGACGTCGCCCGGAGCTGCGCCGTGGGCGCCTTGCCCTCGTTCTTCACCGTGACCCGGATCTTCATCTTGCGGCAGGCGAGGGCGTGACCCTGCTTGGGATCGGTGGTCACCGTCACCTTCAGCACGGGCTTGGTCGCGACCGCGGGCTTGCTCCAGTCCACGCCGAGCTTCTTCATCGCAGAGGCGACGCGCGCCTCCTCCTCGGCCTGCCGCTTGGCGAAGAAGGAGCCCGCGCCTGCCAGCACCTGGCTCCGGCGCCAGGACCGCGCCTTGGCCAGCAGATCACGGGCGACGCGGACCTGGAAGTCCTCGACGATCTTGTCCTCGTCCTGCCCCGGCTTGCACTCCCGATCCGGGTAGAGGCAGAGGTTCTTCTGGTCCGGCTTGTCCTCGTTGGTCTTGTCCTTCTTGTCGTCGTCGTAGAGGTAGAACAGGGTGGTGAACGGCTTGGAGCTGCTCTGCTTGCGAGCCTGGGAAAGGTGCTGCTCCAGGTCCTTCTCGCGCCGGGAGTCGTCGGAGCGCTTGAGCTGCACGAAGTCGTCGCGCACGAAGACGGGGGAGGTGATCACGTCGGGCGTGATCCCAACGGCCTGGATCGAGACGTCGCCGGGGGTCAGGTACTCGGCGATGGTCAGCTTGAGCGCCGAGCCGTCGTCGTTGTCGTAGAGGACCTGGACCGACCCCTTGCCGAAGGTGCGGTTGCCGATGATCACCGCGCGGTCGAGGTTCTTCAGCGCGCCGGCGACGATCTCCGAGGCCGAGGCGCTTCCGCTGTCGACCAGGACCGCGATGGGGTAGCGCGGCTCGGTGCCGGCGGCGCGGGCGCGCTTCTCCTCCCGCTTCTTGCCGGCGAAGCTCACCGTCGTGACCAGGGTGCCGGAGTCGATGAACAGATCCGAGATCTTGATCGCCTGCTCGAGCAGGCCGCCCGGGTTACCCCGCAGATCGAGGATCAGAGACTTCATCCCCTGGCGCTTCAGCTTGCTCAGCTCGTCCTGGATGTCCTCGAGAGAGTTGCCCTGGAAGCTGTTCAGCTGGATGTAGCCGACCTTGCTGGCCAGCAGCTTGGACTTCACGCTGGGGACCTTGATCACCGCCCGGGTCAGGGTCTTCTTGACCGGCCGGCTCCAGCCCCCGCGCATCACGGTGATGTTCACCTTGCTCCCCGGGACCCCGCGCAGCCGGTTGACCGCCTGGGAGAGCGTCATGTTCACCGTGGACTCTTCCCCGATCTTGAGGATCTGGTCGCAGGCCTTGATCCCGGCGTCCTCGGCCGGGGTCGCCTTCATCGGGTTGATCACCGTGAGGACGCCCTTGACCATGCTGATCACGATACCCAGCCCGCCAAACTCTCCCCGCGTGGAGAGCTTCATCTCGTTGTAGGTCTCGGGCTTGAGCAGCAGGCTGTGCGGATCGAGGGTGGAGAGCATCCCGTTGATCGCCGCATACTCGACGTCCCGGATCTCGGTGCCCTTGAGCAGGTGAGCCTGGACGAAGCGCAGGACGTCCTTCATCCGGCTGCTGAGAGACCAGGGGCTGTCCACTTCCTTGATATTAAAAGATTTTTCGTACGAGTCCACCTTCACCCGGAGCTCGTCCTTCTTCTTGCGCTTCTTCTCCACCAGCACCTCGGCCACGCGCTTCTCGACCGCGTCGAGGGCCGCGATGAGCATCTTGCGCGGCTTGATCCGCTTGGGGTCGACGTAGTTGTCCTTGACCCGGACGAGGGCCACGTTGAACACCTTCAGCGCGGTAAGATCGTAGTTTTTCGGAGATCTTCCGGGCGCGGCGCTGAGCGGGCTGCCCTGGGTGAGGGTGATACCGCCGTCCGGCCCGCGTCGGGACAGGGTGAGGAACAGGGCGGCGAGCAAGGAGACGCCCACCAGGATCGGTTTCAGGTATCGCTTCATCCAGGACTCCGGGGATTGTGGAGGCTCTGTGCCTCTTAGGAGAAGATCCATTGACCCCTGCTCTCGAGGTTCCTCGCGTACGGTCGGCCCCTGATTATCAGCCCCACGCGGCCTTGGTCCCCGTGGGACCCCAGAATTATAGGACGCGTCGGCACCGTCGTCCATGTGGGGTACCTGGGAATAGTCCGTGTGGGGGCGTCCGGTTCTTCCCGTCAGGCGCCGGTGCCCAGATCCACGTCGGGCACGTGCCGCAGGAACACCGCACGGGCCTCGTCGTCGAGCCGGTCGGAGAGGAGCAGCTGGTCGCCCGCGCGCCAGGCCCGGGTGGTGACATCCTGCGCCCGCTCGAGCGGTGAGACCAGGTCGATGCCCGGGCCGCGGTAGTAGCGGGCCCGGAGCTCCGCCCCGTCGCCCGAGGGCCGCTCGAGCCGCCCGAGGGGGCTGGAGAGGAGCATCCCGTAGGCGGTGGTGCCCCAGAGCCAGTCGCTGAGCTCGGCGCGCGTCGGAGCGCGGCCGTGCGTCTCGAGGCAGGCCGCCCGGAAGGCACGGCGCAGCGGCTCGTCGAGCATCGGCCGGTGCAGGCCGGAGCCGGCCATCTGGCCCACCATCCGCCGCGGGTAGGGCGAGCCGGGCAGCTCATGACCGAGCAGGTCCTCGTGGTGGAACAGGCTCTGGTGGCGCTCGATGCGCTCGTGGACCCGCAAGGGCGGCGCCCCCCCGGAGGCGCCGGAGCCGAGCTCTCGCTCCACGACGCGGTTCACCACCGGGTGCACCACCCGGTCGACGGTGTGGTGGCTGAGGTAGCCCGCCGCGAGGGCGAGGACGCGGTCTCGGGCCTCGGCGGAGAGGTGGCTCCGTCGGGCGTGGGCAAGGAAGCTGAGCGCGAGCCTGCCCGTGCCCCGCGTGTGGAGCACGTCGCCCCACTCGGACAGGAGATACTCCCGCCCCGCCAGGTGGCGGACCAGCTGGCCGATGAACCGCGCGTGGTAGGGCAGGTCGGGGAGGATCGAGCCGAGCAACAGCGCGTCCGGGGCCGCTTTCGCGGCCTCGGCCAGAGGCCCGGCGGCGTCGGCGCGGGTGGTCATCTCCCGCGCCAGGGTCATGTGGAGCAGCAGCGCCGGCATTCAGGGCTATGCTTGTCCCGCAACACGTTGACAGTCAACCTCGAACAGAAGAGGATTCGTCCGGAGATGGCTCAGCGCAAGCAACATGTGGACGGTGGTGATCGCGAGGGGCCGACCGAGGCAGAGGGCGCCGGACCGGCGGAGGAGGAAGGGGCGGAGGGCGAGGAGGAGGCGGCCGACGGCGACGACGTGATCGTCGTCGGTTCCGACGACGTCGAGGTCCTGTCCGCTGGCGACGACGGCGCGGACGACGAAGGCGACGGGGAGGAGGACGGTGGAGAGTCCGGAGGCCCGGCGACCGCCGCGCTGGTGCCAACTCGCCCCAAAGGGCTGGTTCGCTTCGACGCGCTGCAGGCCTACATCAACCAGGCGCGCCGCTACCCTTTGCTTTCGCCCGAGGAGGAGCACGAGCTCGCCGTGCACTACCTCGAGACCGGTGACATCGACGCCGCCAGGCGGCTGGTCACCGCCAACCTGCGGCTGGTGGTGAAGATCGCCCACGAGTACCGCAAGGCCTACCGCAACCTGCTCGATCTGATCCAGGAGGGCAACATCGGGCTGATGCACGCGGTGAAGAAGTTCGACCCGTACCGCGGGGTCAAGCTCTCGAGCTACGCCGCGTGGTGGATCCGGGCCTACATCCTCAAGTTCATCCTCAACAACTGGCGCATGGTCAAGATCGGGACGACCCAGGCCCAGCGGAAGATCTTCTTCAATCTCCGCAAGGAGATGGACCGGCTCAAGGCCCTGGGCGTCGACAGCCCCGCGCCCAAGCTCCTCGCCGAGCGGCTCGACGTGCCGGAGGAGGAGGTGCGCTCGATGCAGAGCCGCCTGGCTGGCGCCGACGTCTCCCTGGACGCCCCCGTTCGGACGGATGACACCTCGGCGACCAGCCGCCTCGACTTTGTCACCGAGAGCGGCCCTGGCCCGGACGAGCGCGTGGAGAAGGAGGAGTTCTCTCGCCTGCTCCAGCAGAAGCTGCAGACGTTCGGTGGGACGCTCCAGGGCCGGGAGAAGGAGATCTTCGAGCTGCGCACGGTGGCAACGGAGCCCTTGACCCTCCAGGAGATCGGCGACCGCTACGGCATCACCCGGGAGCGCGCGCGGCAGATCGAGCGGCGCATGATGGATCGCTTGCGCGACTTCCTCCGCGCGGAGCTGGGCGACGCCGTGGACGTCGCGCTCGGGATCGCCGAGTGACCGCCGAGGGCGCTCAGGGCGTGCTGTACGTCGTCGGCACGCCCATCGGTAACCTCGAGGACATCACCTACCGGGCGGTGCGGATCCTCGGCGAGGTGGACCTCGTCGCCGCGGAGGACACCCGCTCGGCGCGGACCTTGCTCGCGCGCTACAACCTGCGCTGCAGGACGATGAGCTACTTCACCGGCAACGAGGCGCGCCGGGCCGCGGAGCTGCTGAAGCAGCTTCAGGACGGAGCGAGGGTCGCGCTGATCTCGGAGTCTGGCATGCCGGGGGTTTCCGATCCGGGTGAGCGCCTGATCCGGCGCTGCGTCGAGGCGGGGGTCCGGGTGGAGGTGGTGCCCGGTCCCAGCGCGGCGGTGGCCGCCCTGGTGGCATCGGGGCTGCCCACCGCGCCCTTCGCCTTTGTCGGCTTCCTGCCCCGCGCCGGCGCCGCCCGGCGTAAGGCGCTCGAGCAGCTGCGGATCGAGCCCGGGGCCGTCGTGCTCTACGAGTCGCCGCGGCGGGTGGGGGCGACCCTGGCCGACCTGCTGGAGGGCCTGGGCGACCGGCCGGCCGCTCTCGCCCGCGAGCTGACAAAGCTGCACGAGGAGGTCGTGCGCGACAGCCTCGCGGGGCTCGCCGAACGGTACCGCGACGCGCCGCCGCGGGGCGAGGTGACGCTGGTGATCGGGCCTGCCGCCGACGCGGCGCAGCTGCCCGCGGAGGCGCTGGAGCAGGAGATCCGGGACCGGCTGGCCGCTGGGCAGAGCGCGCGGCAGATCGCGGACGCCCTGGCCGTGTACGGCAAACGCGCCGTCTACCAGCGCGCGCTCGCCCTGCAGCGCGCCCTTCCTTGACACTATCTGGCTGTTAATTCATGCTCTTGCCTCGCGCGCGGGAGGCGGCGTGACACGCTCCAGAGACAGAGGGTCCGGACGATCGCCCAACGATGTGGAGCCCACCGTACGGGAGGGCCACCGCAAACGGACCACTGCCGACAACTGGCCGCCACGGGCCGAGCCGGGGCCCGGGAGGAGCTTCGGCAACAGCCGCGAACGGCCTCTGCCGGAGCGGAGTCGTCGAGTGGTGCGCCTGGTCTCGGTCTCCGGTGACACCGATCTGAGCATCGAGCTCAAGTCCGGGCTGAACAAGGTCGGCCGGCAACGCAACGACAACCACATCGTGCTGGTCGGGCCCGAGATCTCCAGGTTCCACGCCGAGCTCGTCGTCGAGCAGGACCGCGTCGTGATCAACGATCTGGGCAGCGCCAACGGGACGTACGTCAACGACCAGCGCGTCCAGGGCTCGAGGGAGCTGAACCCGGCAGACCTGATCCAGTTCTCCCAGCAGTTCCGGTTCCAGCTGCTCGTCGACATCTCCGCCGAGACCCCGGACTCGATGACCCTGCCACAGTCACGCGAGGAGCCGCTGCCGCGCACCGATCCCCCGCCCCCCGACAGGTCGGCCCGCGAGGTCGTGCCGACCTCCCTCAGGCGTCGCAGTCAACAGCTGAAGATGCCGTCCCGCGAGGAGGCGGCGCATGAGCCCGTGGACGTCCCGCCGCGTCCCCGGGTCCCCGCACTGCACGAGCCCTCGGACGTCGCCCTGATGGAGCAGATCTCCGAGGCCGTGATCGTGGACACCGTCGGGCGTAGCCCCGACGAGGTGGAGCTCGCGATCCTGGAGCGTGAGCGGCGGCAGCTCGCGGTGCTGTACCAGGTGAGCAAGCGCTGCATGTCGGCCGAGGGCCTCGCGGAGCTCGACCGCCTGCTGATAAACGTGCTGGAGCGGATCGTCTCCTTCGATCGGGGTTTCATCAGCTACCAGCTGCCCAGCGGGGACTGGAAGCTGGTGATGTCGCCGAAGGGGGACCGCTGGGAGCGGAAGGTGGTCCGCAGCCTGCTGCAGAAGGCCCTGAAGTCGCGTCGCCCGACGCTGGTCCGCGACTCGCGCGGCGACGACTCCCTCGGGGCGCCGATCCCGGGTCGAACCGACGCGCGGTTGCTGCTGCCGCTGGTCGCCCGCTCATCCCCGGTCGGCACCGTCTTCCTGATCTCGTCACAGCACGATAGCTTCGACGATCACACGGTGGACTTCCTCGCCCTGTTCGCCGACATCGCGGCCCTGTCCGTGGTCAACTGCGCCCGGCTGGAGTCGGGGGGGTAGCCGGTCAGCGGCGGCGCGGCTGCTCCTCCTCTTCCTCCTGCTCCCATCCGTCATCGGTCCAGCCCGCGTCGAAGTCATCGTCTCCGTCCTCGGTGCTGTCGTCGAGGCTGACGAAGCTCCGCACGCTGAGGATGTTGTCCGCCCCCTGCTGGCGCGCTACCCCCGTGATCTTGACGTACGCGTCAACATGTTCGAGCAGCCGCTCGCCCTGGGCCGTCATCTCGATCTGGTAGGTCTCCTCGTCGTCGCCCTCGAGAGAGACGGCGGTGACGTTGTCGTCGTCGTCCCACTCCACCGGCGTGACAATGCCCTTGAGGGTGATCTCGTGCGCCTTGTTCTTGGAAGCCATCTGAGCTCTCCTGTTGAGATGTCGTCCCCTAGAGCAAGAGGTGGGCCGGATTCGGGGCTAGTGATTTCGAATAGTTGCGGACCGAGGAGCCTGAACCGCGGGTTCCGGCCGGCACCCGCAGTTCCGGTCTACGAGCGGTAGGTCTCCTTGTGCAGCCCGTACTTGACGAGCAGCTTGTGGAGCTGCCGCACGCCAACCCCCGCAAGCCGGGCCGCATCGGAGATCCTCCCACGGGTGCGGCGCAGCGCCTCCTCCAGGTACTGGCGCTCGAGAGCGGCGACCTGGTCGCGGCGCACCTCGGCGAGGGGGCGCGTCAGGTCGCACTGGATGGCAGGCTCGGCGGGCGTGATGCCCAGCACCTCGGCCGGGAAGCTGGGGGCGGTCAGGGTCGCCGTCCCCTCCAGGATGAAGGCGCGCTCGATCAGGTTCTCCAGCTCCCGGACGTTGCCGGGCCAGCCGTAGCGCAGAAACGACTGAAGCACGGCGGGGTCGACGTCGACGATATCCTTGCCCATGGCCTCGCGGAGCTTGCGCAAGAACCCCTCGGTGAGCAGGGGGATGTCCTCTACCCGCTCCCGCAGCGGGGGCACCTCGAGCGGGAAGACGCTGACGCGGTAGAACAGGTCGCGGCGGAAGTCCCCCGCCTCGCTCAGCGCCTTGAGGTCCTCGTTGGTGGCGGTGATGATCCGTACGTCGACGTTGATCGGGAGCTCGCCGCCCACCCGGTGGAACGAACGCTCCTGCAGCACGCCCAGCAGCTTGATCTGAGCCGCGGGGGTGAGCTGGCCCACCTCGTCGAGGAAGATCGTGCCGCCGTCCGCCACCTCGAACTTGCCCCGCTTGCGGCGCACCGCCCCGGTGAACGCGCCCTTCTCGTGGCCGAACAGCTCGCTCTCCAGCAGGGTGTCGGGGATCGCGCCGCAGTGAACGGCGATGAACTGGCGGTCGGAGCGGCTCGAGAGCCGGTGGATCAGCTTGGCCAGGGTCGACTTGCCGACTCCCGTCTCGCCGGAGAGCAGCACGGTGGTGCGCGTCGGCGCCGCCAGCTTGATCTTCCGCAGCACCTCCGTCATCGACGGGCTGTTGGTGCGCAGGAGCTCTTCGCTGCAGTCCATGCCGGCCTGGTTGCGCAGGTAGTCGAGCTCGAGCCGGACGCGGGCGAACTCCTGGATGCTCTCGGTGACGTGGTCCAGCTCGGTCGTGTCGATGGGTGAGGTCAGGTAGTTGCTGACACCGGCCTTGACCGCCTTGAACGCCTCGCGTAGCAGGCCGGGCGGGGAGATCACCAGGATCGGCCCGGCCGTGCTGGCCTCCCACAGCTCGTCGACGTGCTTGCGGTACTCGGCCTCGGGAAGCTGCCCGTTCTGACCGCCCTGCAGCAGGCGGATGTCGATGAAGGCCAGATCGGGGTGCAGGCGGCGGAGCGAGGCGACGAAGCCCGCGCGGTCGCGGGTGCGCCGTATGCGGTAGCTCGCAGAGAAGGACGCGGAGATCACGTCAACGTCGTAGTCCTCCGCGGTGGCGATCAGCAGCGTCTTCATCCCGCAGGCCTCTCGGCAACGCAGGAACTTACGCCCTCTGTGATCCGGTTGCCAGAGGATTCGGCGAGGCGGGGGCGGGGGTCATGGGGCGGTGTTCGAGCAGCAGCGGAACCCGAGGTTGGGGAAATAGAAGGTGTCCGGCATCACCGCGAAGGTGAAGTCGCACTGGAGCCCGGACGCCACGTTGTCGTAGCCACCCCCCCGTACCGTGTGCGCGGATGGCGCGGTCGACCGCTGCTCGCTGGTCCACTCCCTCAGGTTTCCGCTCATGTCATAGACGCCGTCGTTGCTCTTGCACGCGGTGGCCGCGCCGCACGCGATGACCGCGTCCTTGGTCGAGCTGTAGTCGTGTCCGTTGCAGGCCGAGGGGTTGTACTGGTCGGTGTTGTACGGATAGTGGCAGCCGGGCACGGAGTCGCTCTGGCAGCTCGCGGGGTCGGCGGGCGCGCCGGAGCAGGCGGCGAGCCACTCGCTGGCCGTGCAGAGCCGCTTCCCGGCGGCGGTGCAGGCGGCGACCGCGGCGGTGTAGGTCAGGTTGCCCCAGGGGAGGACCCCGGGCTTGGAGCAGGATCGCGCGGTGCTCGCTCCGCCCGATGTGGCGCTCGCGTCGGGCCGGGACGCCTCGTAGCGGTAGATGTAGAAGTTGTAGCCGTTGCGGTTGACGTGCACCATGTCGTCGACGACACCCAGGCCCGCGGCGTCGTCCGTCTCCTCGTCGACCAGGTTGTCGCAGTCGTCGTCGAGCCCGTTGCACAGCTCGTCCTTGGCCGTTTTCCCCGGCGTCGTGATGTGGCAGTAGGTGCCCGTCCCGCTGGCCAGGCAGATCCGCGTGCCCTTGCCCTGGCAGATGCCGTACTTGCCCTGCTCCGCGCAGGCGGTCCCCTTGTCCGTGAACGCCTCGTCGACGAGGCCGTTGCAGTTGTTGTCCTTGTCGTCGCACAGCGACTCCTGGTACGCGAGCTCGCCGGGGCAGACGCCGAGGGTCGTGTCGCAGGAGACGTAGAGGCAGTCGGCGTCGGTCGTGCAGGCGGCGAGCTCCACCGTGCTGCCGTAGTTGCAGACCCAGCCCTTGCTCCCCTGGCACGTCGCCGAGGCCCCGGCGCACTCGCCGAGGCCGGAGCAGAGACCTCCCGTCGGCGTCGACATGTTGGAGTCGGCGCTGTCGATCTTGCCGTTGCAGTCGTTGTCGATGCCGTCGCAGATCTCCGCGCCCGTGACGGAGCAGCTGTACTCGCAGCCGTTGGCGGCCTGGTTGTCCAGGTTGACCCAGCCCTGCTCGCAGACGGCGATGTCGCAGACGCCGCTCACGCACTTGGCGATGGCGTGGGGGATGGTGCAGAAGGTGCAGTTTGGCCCGCAGTAGCGCGGGTCGTTGAGCTTGTCGAAGTCCTCGTCGGTCAGGCCGTCGCAGTCGTTGTCCTTGTTGTCGCAGATCTCGGCGGTGGGCCCCTTGGTCCCCTGGCACACGGGGGTCCCGCCGATGCACGCCGTGGCCCCGGCGCTGCACTCGCCCTGCCCCGACCCGCAGGGGCTCGAGACGAAGTCCTCGTCCACCTGGCCGTCGCAGTCGTTGTCGACGTTGTCGCAGTCGTCGGTCGCCGCCGTGGGCCAGATCGGACACTTGTACTCGCAGCCGTCCTTGGTGCTCGTGTTCAGGTCGGCGTAGCCGTCCTCGCACGCGCCCATCTGGCAGACGCCCCCCACGCACTGCGGCTTGGCCTGGTTGTAGAGACACCTGTTGCCGCAGGCGCCGCAGTTGTTGACGTCGGTGGTCTTGTCGAAGATCTCGTCGATCTGGCCGTCGCAGTCGTTGTCCGCGTTGTCGCAGGCGCAGTCGGTGGTCGGCGGCGAGCAGTCCTCCGAGCCGCCGTTGGTGACGACGCAGGCGTACTCGCACCCGTCCGTCGGGTCCTTGTTCGCGTCGTGGTAGCCCGGGCCGCAGGTGTCGAGCTCGCAGGTGCCCTGGACGCACTTGCCGAAGCCGTTGGGGTAGCTGCAGGCGTTGCCGCAGGCGCCGCAGTTGTTGGCGTCGGACGCGAGCACGGTTGGATCGACGTCGTCGACCTTGCCGTTGCAGTCGTTGTCGGTGTTGTCGCAGACCTCGGCGCCCGAGCTCTTGCAGGCGTCGGGAAGCCCGTCGCCTTTTCCGTCAAGGTGCGTCCCGTCGTCCACCGGCAGGTCGACGAGCATGTCCCCCGCTCCGCCGTCGGGGCGGGTAATAAACGAGAAGGGGTCCTGCTGACAGCCGGCCAGCGTGCAGAGGGAGAGGAGGAGAGCGGCTGTTCGTGTCGTCATGGTCGCCACCTCAATCGCGGGTCCGGACCAGGGCCAGGCCACCGAGCAGCAGCAGGAGCAGGACGGCTGCTGCGCCGCCTCCGTCGCTGCCGCCGACGTCGCACGAGCAGCCGCCGCTCCCCGACGCCAGCAGCTGGTTCGTGATCGCCGCTTGCCCGGCGAGCTCGCAGTCCGCGAGACCGGAGTGGTTCACCCTGCACTCGAAGCCCTCGGGGCAGGCGGTCGACTTGCACGGATCGGGGAGGCAGTTGCCGTCGTGGCAGATCTCGCCCTGGCTGCACGACACCAGACGGCAAGGATCGGGGACGCACTGGCCCTTGCCGTCGACGACCTTGCAGGTGTGGTTGCTCGGGCAGGTGATCCCCGCGCAGGGGTCCGAGGTGCAGACACCCTGGCTGCAGACCTGACCCTTGGGGCAGGTCACGTTGGCGCAGGTGTCGTAGCACTTGCCGTCGATGCACATCTGGCCGTCGGGGCACTTGCCGGGCGGACAGGGGTTGGGTACGCACGTGTAGTCCACGCAGGACTCACCCGATGGGCAACCCTTCGTCACGCAGCTGTCGTCCACGCACTGACCGGTCTTCGGGTCGCACTTCTCGTGGTCCGAGCAGACCACGCCGGAGCACTTGTCGATGCACTTGCCGTCGACGCAGCGCTCCGTCTCCTTGCAGGTGACCTGGTTGCAGGCGTCGGGCTGGCAGTAGCCGTCCTTGCACTTGGTCCCGCCGGGGCAGGTGAACTCGCCCGGGGTGCAGGGGAGCAGACACTGGCCGTTGACGCAGACGCTGGCGCCGGGGCACTCCGCCATCTCGTCGGTCTCACCGTCGCAGTCGTTGTCCTTGCCGTCGCAGATCTCCGGGCTGGGCTGGGTGCCGCCGACGCAGATCCACTGGCCGCCGAGGCACTTCTTCACGCCCGGCGAGCACTCCCCGACGCTGGTCCCGCAGGGGTCGCCCTCGCCCGGGACATTGTCGTCGATGGCGCCGTTGCAGTCGTTGTCCTTGCCGTCGCAGATCTCCGGGGTCGGCCCCGTGCCGCCCTCGCAGACCAGCTGCCCGTTCTTGCAGACGTAGGTCCCCTTGCTGCACTCGCCCAGCGGCGCGCCGCACGGGTCCCCGACGTAGAGCGGGTTGTCGTCGACCTGGCCGTTGCAGTCGTTGTCCTTGTTGTCGCAGATCTCCAGCGGGGTCTGGGGACAGGCCGAGCAGGTGGTGTAGGTCGTGCAGGTCGCGAAGTCGGTGCAGGTGTTGAGCACGCCCTCGTCGGTTTGCCCGTCGCAGTCGTCGTCCAGGCCGTTGCAGGCCTCGGTCAGCGGCCCCTGGTAGCCGAAGCAGGCCCCCCAGCTGCCGTTGGTGCAGAGGGTGCTTCCGAGCTGGCAGATCCCCTGACAGGTGCCGGCGACGGTGTCGCAGCCGTTACCGTTGCCCGGCGGGTAGCAGGCCTCGGCGAACATGTCGACGATGGTGTCGCAGTTGTTGTCCTTGTTGTCGCATAGCTCGGTCGTGGGCGGCGTCGCCCCGTTGCAGACGACCTTGCCGTTCACGCAGGAGGTGGTGCCCTGCTTGCACTCGCCGATGTCGGAGCCGCAGGGCACGGAGGCGTAGTCCTCGTCGATCTGGCCGTCGCAGTCGTTGTCCTTGCCGTCGCAGACCTCGGGCTGGGCCGCGCAGGGCAGGCAGCCCTCGTCCACGGCGCCGTCGCAGTCGTCGTCCAGGCCGTTGTTGCAGATCTCGCCGCCGGGGGCCGGGGGGCCGGGGGAGACGTTGCACTCGCTGCCCGACCCGTCGGCCTTGCAGACGTAGGTGCTGCTGCGGGCGCAGATGCCGAGCCCCACCGTGCAGGTCTGGGCCGCGCGCTGGTTCGTGCAGGCCGGGTTGCTCACGGCGACCTCGGGCCACTCCTCGTCGCAGAGGTCATCGCAGTCGTCGTCCGCGTTGTTGCAGCTCTCCTTGAGGATGCTCTCGCTCACGATCTGGGCCATGGCGAGGGCCAGGCTGACCTCGTTGTCGACGATGATCGCCTGGTTCGTGCCGCCGGCGTTGGCGATGCCGTTGAGGGCGGTGGCCAGAGAGCTGCTGCCGAAGCCGACGACGTGCACCGGGATCGACTTGGTCTTGCCGCCCCCGTAGGGGAGGCCGGCGTAGAGCACGCCGGCCTCGGTGTTCGGGTTGCCGGCGCAGTTGTCCTGCCCGTCGGAGAGGACGATCACCTTGTAGGGGCGGCAGTCCGCCTTGGCGTCGGCGGCGAGCACGGCGGGGAAGAAGCTGTTGTGCAGGGTGTAGAGCGAGCCCGCCAGGGGCGTGTTCCCCTCGGCCCGGAGCTCCAGGTCGCAGCCGCCGCCGCAGTCGGCGCACAGGTTGCAGCCGGTGCTCGGCGTGCCGCTGCCCGGGTTTGTGCCGTAGGTGCAGGCGCCGACGGTGGGGTAGTCGTCGCAGTTGTTCATCCAGCGCAGGATCTGATCCTGGTTGTTGTCGGAGAAGCTCACCAGCACGTCGGCCCGGTTCCCTCCGGTCCCCATGTTGACGGTGCCGCAGCTCCCGATGCCGTCCCAGCCCCCGCTGGAGCAGGCGAAGCTCTTGGGGTCCTGGTGGAAGCGGGAGAGGCCGAAGGTCACCTCGCCGAAGGCGCTGACCACGTCGTACATCCCCTTCTTCACCTTGTAGAGCCGGATGTCGTTGGGGATGCCGTCGCCGCAGCCGAGCGTGTTGCAGGTGCTGCACGAAACGTCGTTGCCCGGGCACTCGGCCGTGTTGTCCCCGCTGACTCCGCTGCTGTCACACACGCGCCAGGCCATGCTGCCGGAGGTGTCGAACAGCAACATCACGTAGGGCTCGATCTGCTGACCCCGCGCCGACAGCGGGGAAAGGAGCGCGACAACACCCAACAGCCCAGACCACGAAGTCCATCGTCTAGACATGGATTCCCCTTTG
>Ga0316576_10000033_pt1 | contig 40666 bp, 25 predicted proteins | sample S0NA_FD_203075 | JGI IMG/M metagenome (GOLD analysis project Ga0316576, IMG submission 203075) | Rhizosphere microbial communities from salt marsh grasses in Alabama, United States - S0-2_050615r3r5 | ecosystem: Host-associated > Plants > Roots > Rhizosphere | place: USA: Alabama | collected...
AGCGACCAGGCGTTGCAGTTACCACCTTCGAAGTCGTCGGCAAAGAGGCCGTCGCAGGGCGCGTCGAGGGTCAACCTGAGCTGCCAGCCCTCGATGTTGCCCGTGTCGGAGCCGGCATGGTCGACCACCTTGAAGGTCCACTGACCGGTCGGAAGCTGTCCGTCGAGAACCGACAACGCCCCGTCCGGCTGGTAGCTGCCCGTGAACGGAGCACTCCCCCCGGAGATCGGAGTCGCCGCTTCGTCGTCGAACACCGTGTCCGTGAAGTCGTTGCCGGATCCCCCGTTTCGGTCGGACAAGGTCACGATCGTGCCGTCAGGGCCGATGAGCAGCAGCTCCAAGTCGCCGGTGTAGGTGTGCGTGATGTTGACCATCACGTCAACGTCCAGAATCGGGTAGGCGGCGTCGACGGTGACGAACGACGACGCTCCCGTCGGGTTGTTGTCGGGAATCGCCACCGGCGTGTCGGTGGCATCCACGACGACACCGGCCTCACCACCCGTGGTGTAGCCGTAGTAGCTGCCCCCACCGGTGTCCACGGTGAGGTTGCCGAGCGCGTCGGCGGTGTGGATCTCGAAGTAGTAAGTCGTGCAGGGGGCGGTGCCGTTGACGACGACCGCGTGCGAGGTCTCCATCTCCGGGCTCGTGATCACTGTCGTCGGTGGCATGGCGGTCCCGTAGTAAACCTCGGTGGTTCCCGGCTCGTCGGTGTCGAAGCTCAGCGTCAATGCCCCCAGACTGGGCGTCACCTGGACATTGGAAACCACCGGACCAGCACAGTCGATGATCGCAGTGGCGGTTCGCGGAATGTTGACGCCGCCGGCGCCGTCGTCGGCGTCGATGTAGGTCGCGACCAGAGTCGCGCCGTGGCTCACCGTGAGGTCGCTACCGAGGGCCGCGGTGCCGGCATAGATCGAACGATCGGCGGCGATCTCGGTGAGGGTCACCTCGTAAGATCCGGCACCGGCGCTGAGCTCAACGGTCGTCGAGTCGATCGTCGCCGGGCTCGAGCCCGGAACGTTGCTGTCGGCAACCCGCATCGCCACCGTGTCGGCGCAGGCATACACGGGCGAATCGAGGGCGACCCGACCGACCGGCCGCGCGGCGAGCTCGAAGGACATGGGAATCAGGTTGCGGCCGTGGATGTGGCAGTGGCTGGGGTCTCCCGAAACGGCTGCCGTCACGACGCCTGCGGCGTCAATAAGGCCCGAGCCGACGACGTTGATACCGCCGGCATCGTCGTAGAAGGAGACAATGGCGCCACCGGCCATGGTCAGGGGCGCGCCACCAACCTTGACAGTCAGGCTCGCGACACCGCCCGCCGACACGAAGTCGTCCGGTTCGTCCGGGGCGACCGCCGGCAGGGTTCGGGGCCACGTGGTCGCCGCCCCGAACAGGGTCGACTGCTCCATGAACTTGGTTCCTTCCGACGAGTTGGCGTCGCCATTGACGTCCATGCAGTAGAGCTTGCCGTTGACATGCTGGCCGCCGGTGGTGAACGCAGTTTCGAGACGGAGCGAGTCGACGATCCCGCGCTGGGCGTCGCACGGCGGCACCCAGGACTCGTTGGTGGTCGCACCCTCGAAGCTGACCGCGCCGCCGCCGTCCTTCTTGAGCCAGGCCTCTCCGAAGCAGTCGCCTCCCGAGTAGGTGAACTGTCCGTTGAGGCAGGCAACGCTCCAGATAACCGGGAGGGTGTCGGCGTTGGTCAGGGTCGTGTTGATGTCGGTAACACTGAAGCCTGAGGTCGACCACGCCGTCTGGGATCCGTGCCCGATATAGAGGCCGAGCGAACGGCCGGCATTGACGGCGGTGCCAACCTGACTCGAGCTGGGGTAGTGGTAAATCTGGTCGAACTCAGTGTAGGTGTAAACCGGCGTCAGCAGGTCGTTCCGAAGGAAGTCCATCCGTTCCCAATCGGCGTAGGACGGGCTGCCGCCAGTACTGTCTCCTGCGACACCGAAGGCCTTGGCGTACCAGGCGCCGGCCGAACCGGTATCGGGGTACTGCTCGTAGTCGAGGATCTTGTTGACCTGAACGGTCACCTCCGCCGGGCTCTGGGCCGAGATCCGAGAGATGGCGGCGTCGGGCCGGTTGTCGGCGCCCTCGAGCTTGGTGTAGCACGGGTCGCAGTTGGCGCTCTCGTTGACCCCGATCAAGGTCGGGATCTGCTGGACGTCTCCGACCAAAATGATCCAGGTCAGCCCCCCGGGGGCGTCGTAGAGGGACTGGATGTAAGTCTTGATCTGGGCCGACGTCGAACCGGCTGTGGACACGGGAACCAGCAGGGTCGGGTAGCCGACCAGGGTCTCCCAGTCCGCGAGCGGTTGGACCTCGTCGACGAAGTCATCGTCGGCGAGGATCAGGAGCCGCCCGGTTTCGACAAAGGGGGTGTAGCGGCCTCGCGCTGCTTCATAGTTCAGGGCGTGCTGCCGCGCCGAGCCGTCGAAGGGCGCGGACCACGGCCGATCAGGTCCGAGCCGCGGGTTGTCGGCCTCGGCCTGGTGGACGACCTGGAACCAGGCCTCCTCGATCACAGTCAGCGTGTTCGTGTCCGGTCGCCAAAAGGCAACCGGAACCCGTACGGTCTGGCCCCGGATCGGACCCGCGATGAAGGGCCGCTCGACTCGTGCATCGGCAACCGGGAACCGCCGGTCGCTGCCGTAGACTTTGGGGTCGAAGGCCCACGGCACGGTGTCTGGATCGGTGCCGCGATCGAAGTGACCCTTGGAGGGCGCCACACCGGCGAAGCCGAGGTCGCCGAGGTCGATCTCGCGGACCCTGGTTTCGATCAGCTTGAGTGAGATGCCGTCGGTCCGACCGAGCAGGTACTCGGCGTCGAGGAAGGGCAACGACGGCCATCCGCGCTCCATCAGGTTCGACGCGGCCGGCACCCGGACAGCCGCCCAGTCGGCACCGTCGATGACGACGGCGTCAAAGCGAACCTCGGCCACCTGGAGATGAAGAATCTCGCTGTCACGAGTGTCCAGAGCCATGTTCGTGGATGGGGGCCCCAGCGGGATCACTTCGGCGGCCTCCGCCGCCGTCCAGCCGACGAGCACCACGATCACCACCGCAACGAGCCGAATGAGTTGTCGCATCGAATACCTCCAGGTAGGACCGTGAACCGTCACACGGTAGCATGCAACCGTTTCCTCTGCAATGATTTAAGACGGAATCTCAACTTCGTTTCAACAACCGGCAGAGGGCTTCCTGTAGAGCCCTTTTCTGGAGGCCCCATTCGGCATCGAAGAACGGCGTGTACCATGGCTCCATGGTACGGGTTGACGTTCGTTCGGCTCACGGCGAATACCCGGTCCTGATCGCTCCGGGTCTCCTGCCTCGCCTCCCCGAGAGACTCGCCGCCTCGGGCCTCGGAGCGCCCCTCGCGTTGGTCAGCGATCGAGTCGTGGGACCGCTCCACGGGCGGCAGCTCGCCGCAGCTTTCGACATCGAGTCGACGGAGATGAGGGTCGGTGAAACGACCAAGACATGGCGGTCAGTCGAGCAGCTCTGCCGTTGCTGGCTCGAGGCCGGACTCGACCGGTCGGCGACGATCCTGGCCGTCGGCGGCGGGGTCGTCACCGACATTGCCGGCTTCGCCGCAGCCGTCTACCTGCGGGGCATCGACTGGCTGGCCGCGCCGACCACGCTGCTCGGGATGGTCGACGCCGCGATCGGCGGCAAGACCGGGGTCAACCTGACAGCCGGTAAGAACCTGGTCGGCGCCTTCTGGCCGCCACGGCTCGTCGCTGCCGACGTCGAAACCCTGGCGACTCTGCCGACGCGCGAGCTCCGTGCTGGCCTCGCCGAGGTCGTCAAGGCGGCGTGGATTGGCGACCGCGGCTTGCTCGACATGGTGCCGTCGGGCGAGGGGCTCGGCTACGATTCGTTGCCGCCGGATACCTGGGAAACGATGGTCGAGCGTTCGGTGGCGGTCAAGGTCGACATCGTCGCTGCCGACGAACGTGAAGGCGGCCGCCGCAAGGCACTCAACCTCGGCCATACCCTCGGTCATGCCCTTGAGGCAGCCACTGCCTACAAACGCTTCCTGCACGGCGAAGCCGTGGCCTGGGGCCTGCTTGCCGCCGCGCGCCTCGGCCGCCGGCGCGGCCTGATGTCATCCGGTGGTGAGGCCGCGCTGAAGGCCGCCGTCGGCCGCCTCGGATCCCTGCCGCCGATCGGCGACCTCGACCCCGAGGCGGCGTGTGCCTTCATTGCCGTCGACAAGAAGCGGGATGCGGACGGCGTTTCCTGGGTGCTTCCCAGTGACGACGGCGTCGTCCTCGATGAGCGCGTCGAGGTCGCGGAGGCCGTCGAGGTGCTGCGAGAGCTGCAGCGGGAGTGAACGCCGGCATCGGGCGGGTTGAACTCTGTCCCTGCCGCTTCCGCTGGCCCTGATGCTGCCGTCGTTTCCGTTCTCCCTCTCCCGACGAGAGCATCGCAAGGAAAAGGGAGAGGAAACGGGCACGGACGCGGCCTTCAGGCTGAGGTACCATGGGTCTCCTGATGAGCACGAACCCGACCGAGATGAGAACCACCGGCGTACCGATGGTCGAACGGCTGCCACACGAGCCGGAGGCCGAGCGCGCCGTTCTCGGCGCCATCCTGATCGATCCCACGTCGCTGCTCATGGTCCTCGAGAAGGTACGCGAAGAGGAGTTTTACGTCGAGGCACACCGCATCATCTACGGCGCCTGCACCGCGTTACACGAGCGCAGCCAGGCGGCCGACCTGCTCACGGTCACCAACTACCTGCGCGAACAGGGGCAGCTCGAACGAGTGGGTGGCGCCTCCTATCTGGCATCGATCGTCGATGCCCTGCCCGACGTGGCCAACGCTGCTCACTATGGCGAGATTGTTCACGACAAGGCGGTGAAACGGCGCCTGATCGCCGCCGCCCAGCGCATTCTCACAACCTGCTCCATGGATCACGGTGAGGCCCGCGAGGCGGTGGAGTCTGCACAACGCGACGTCTACCACATCGCAGAGGACACCCTTGCGGGCGGGCTCCTCCACATCCGGCCTCTGGCCGAGAACGAGCTGCGGGCCATCGAGGAGAGCCGCTCCACCCATTCCACCTTGACCGGCCTCGACACCGGCTTCGTTCGCCTCAACGAGCTCACCTCCGGCCTCCAGCGTAAGGACCTCGTGATCCTGGCCGCCCGTCCGTCCATGGGCAAGACCTCGCTCGGCGTCAACATCTGCAGCCACGCCGCATTGCGCTCGAGTAAAAAGGTGGCGGTCTTCTCTCTCGAGATGTCGGCGGAGCAGCTCGTGCGACGCATGCTGTCGGCCGAGGGCCGCATCGATCAGAAGCGGCTCGCCGGCGGCTACCTGGCCAAGTCGGACTGGCCCAAGCTCGAGATGGCGGCTCAGGCGCTTCAGGCGGGCGACATCTGGATCGACGACTCCCCCGGCATCACCGTTCTCGAGCTGTCGGCCAAGGCACGTCGACTCAAGCAGGAGCGCGGCCTCGATCTGGTGATGGTCGACTACCTCCAGCTCATGGCGGGCGGCGGTCGATTCTCGAGCCGCACCGAGGAGGTGTCGGCGATCTCCCGTGGTCTCAAGGGCGTGGCCAAGGACCTGGACGTGCCGCTGCTCGTGCTGTCGCAGCTGAGCCGGCAGCCGGAACGACGCGGTGGGGACCACCGACCGCAGCTGTCGGACCTTCGCGAGAGTGGCTCGATCGAGCAGGATGCGGACGTCGTGATGTTCATCGTCCGACCGTCGGTTTACGACCGAGATGCCGAGGACCCCCGCAGGGCCGAGCTCATCATCGCCAAGCAACGTAACGGTCCGATCGGCGACATCGACCTGGTCTTCCAACACGAGTACACCCGGTTCGAGAACGCGGAGACCATGCGCGATGAAGGCGACGCTCCGTGGTGACCGGATCCGGATGACGCAGGTGCCGGCCCGAAACCTCACGTTCTTCTGCACCGACTGCGGTCACGAGTCGAACAAGTGGCTCGGTCAGTGCCCGGGCTGCGGTGCCTGGAACACCTTCGCCGAGGAGCCGCGCGCTCCCAAGAAATCGCGGAGCGGACCAACAAGGGGCGCGGACCGCCGGGCCGCCCGCGCGGTTCCGGTGACCGAAGCGGCCGCCGTCGCCACGGTCCGCACCGCAACCGGGCTCGACGGCGTTGACCGGGTGCTCGGTGGTGGTCTGGTCCCCGGCTCGCTCGTGCTCGTCGCGGGAGAGCCAGGCATCGGCAAGTCGACCCTGCTGCTCCAGGTGGCTGCGACCATGGCCGCCGGCGACCGGACCGTGCTCTACGTCACGGGCGAGGAGTCGCCCGAGCAGGTGGCCCTGCGGGCCCGTCGAATCGGCGGCCTCGAGCCCGGATTGCTGCTCCTGCCCGAGACCTCGTGCGAGGCGGTAATGTCCCTGCTCGAGGACCAGCACCCGGCGTTGGTGGTGGTGGACTCGATCCAGACCACAACCACCGAGGAGCTCGACGCCGTGGCCGGCTCGGTGAGCCAGGTTCGCCAGGTTGCGGCACGCTTCCAGCACCTGGCCAAGACCCGAGCGATCCCGGTCGTGCTCGTGGGCCATGTCACCAAGGATGGCCACATCGCGGGACCGAAGCTGCTCGAGCACTTGGTCGACGTCGTGCTCTCCCTCGAGGGGGAGCCCGGTCACGACCTGCGGGTGCTCAGGGCGGGCAAGAACCGGTTCGGTACGGTGGCCGAGCTCGCTCTGTACTCAATGACCGAGCGCGGTCTGGAGGGTGTGCTCAACCCCTCGGCATGGCTCCTCGAGGACCGGCGCCGGGACGTACCGGGCTCGGTCGTGGCCGCCGCGCTCGAGGGCACGGCGCCGTTACTAGTCGAGGTACAGGCGCTGGCCTCGCCGTCGGCCCTCGGTACTCCGCGGCGGGTGGCGCACGGCTTCGACAGCGGCCGCCTCTCCCTGCTCGTGGCCGTGATCGAGCGCCACGCGGGCATTCGTCTCGGTGACCGTGACATTTTCCTCAACCTGGCCGGTGGCCTGTCGCTCAAGGAGCCCGCTCTCGACCTCGCCGTCGCGGCCGCTCTGATTTCGTCCGCCGCCGATCGGCCATTACCGGCCGACCTCGCGGTCTTCGGTGAGATCGGCCTGCTCGGCGAAGTCCGGGCGGTCAGCCGCACCGCGGAACGGGTTCGTGAGGCGGCGGCGTTGGGCTTCGGACGGGTTGCGATGCCGGCCCGCGATGCCAAGGCCGATCTGGCTCTGGATGCATCGCCCATCTCGTCGGTCGAGGAGCTTGCCGGTCTGCTCCAGTCGGCGCGATGACTTTCGGCTCGTCCCCCGAAACGAGGTCCCGATGCAACGAACCATGAGGGCAGTGCCGCTGGTACACTCGATGATGTCGTGAAGGTCACCGTGATTGCAGCTCCGAGAACATCGTGATCGGCTCTGAGGAGGTCAATGTCGACACCCGCGTGCTCGGTCTCGACAACGTAGCGATCGACCTGCCCGTCGCCAGCGTCGGCAATCGTGTGCTCGCGGCCGTCGTCGACTACCTCATCCTCGGGGTGCTCACCATCGTTCTCGTCATTGCTGGCGCGACCATCAGCGCACTCATCGACAACGGCACCGTGTTTCTCGTGGTGTTCGTCGTCGGCGGCTTCATGCTCAACTGGGGATACTTCACAGTTGCCGAGATTGCGACCAAGGGCCAGACTCCCGGCAAGCAACTCCTCAGCCTTCGAGTGGTCACCGACAACGGCGGGCTGCCCACGGCCGGCGCCCTCGTCATCCGCACCCTGTTGCGGATTGTCGACAACCTGATCGGTGTCATCCTGATCGCTGTCGATCCAAGATCTCGTCGTCTCGGCGACCGGCTGGCGGGAACACTCGTGGTTCACGACTCACCGGACCGGAGCGACAGCCTGGTCCTGGGGCGCGTGCCGAACGGATGGGGCCCGGCTGAGGTTACCCTCGTGGAGGCGTTCTTCGATCGCAGGGACACGCTCGACCCTGACACGCTCCAGCGACTCGCAGGCCGGATTGTCAGTCTGATCGAACGTGACGATCCGGCCTTCCTCCACGAAGTCGAGCCCGGACCAACGGCGTCGGCCACCCTGTGGCGGGCGTTTCGACCCGACTGGATCTGATGGACTACGCCACGTTCGTCGCGGCCCGTCGCCACCGTTGGGACATCTTCGAGTCGCACCTCGCAGTCGCTCGCCGAGGTCGACCGAAGCTGACTCACGAGGAGCTCGAGGGCCTTGCCGTCGAATATCGGGTCCTGCTGCACGACCACGCGCTTGCGCAGGCCAGATTCACCGGAACCGGGGCCGCCAGGCGTCTCGAGAAGCTCGTCGTCGACGGCACCCGTTGGTTGCGGGGCGGTCACCGAGGCCCGAGCCTCACCCTGGGCCAGTTCTATCGCCGGATTTTCCCCAAGGCGATTCATAGCATCTCGCGGGAGCTCGCGGTGGTGGTCGTTCTGTTCGCACTGGCCGCAGCCTTCGGCTTCGTCCTCGGCGCCGTCCAGCCCGACCTTGGGCTGCGCATTTTGGGACCTGAGCACCTCGCCGACCTCAAGGAAGGCCGATTGTGGACCGAATCGCTGACCGCCGTGATGCCTGCGGCATCATCGGCGTTCATTGCGACCAACAACCTCTCCGTGGCGTTGACGGGCTGGGCCGGCGGCGCCGCTGCGGGCCTCGGCGCGTTCTGGATCACTCTCTTCAACGGTCTCCATTTGGGAACGATCTTCGCCGTCACTGCTCACTACGGCATGTCCACGGCTCTCGCGGAGTTCGTGGCTGCCCACGGCCCTCTCGAGATCACTGTGATCCTGGTCTGCTCCGCCGCAGGTCTCGCAATCGGCCGTGCTCTGGTGGTTGCCCAGGACCGTCCCCGAGGCGTCGAGCTCAAGGAGCAGTCGCTGCAATCATTGGTGGTGCTGGCGGGGACCCTCCCGTGGCTGGTCGTCCTTGCCCTGGTCGAATCGATCATCTCGCCGTCGGAGGCCTTTCCAGCCGGGCTCAAGCTCGCGCTCGGCGCTTGCCTGATGTTGCTCTACCTGAGCCTTGCCTTCAACCCGAGATCTCGGGGGTCCCATCATGAGCACTGACCCAACGAAGCTGCGCACGCCGTCCTTCAGGCTCTTGCTCGACGAGGGCATGCGCCTGACCCGACGGAATTTCACCAGGATCTACCCGGCCGTGGCGATTCCCTTGGCGGCAGTTGCGGGGGTCCAATCCACCGTCCAGATCTTCTACATGACACGGATGATGCAGGCTCCAGAGTCCGGGGAGGAAGTGTTCGGGTCGTTCATCACCATGTGGCTGGCGATGATGGGACTGATGCTGGTGCTCTCGGTCGTCTATGCCGCTGCGGCCTCGGCGCTCGTCGCTGCGGCCTGTGACGCGGCGACTGGCGAAACGATCGACATGGCGCGACGGTGGCGGTGGGGATGGCGGCCGCGAGTGCTCGGAACGGTCGTGCTTCTCGGGCTTGTGACCGGCCTCGGCATGATGTGCTGTGTGGTTCCGGGCGTCCTGCTCGGCATCGCGTTCGGCTTCACCCTCCCCGCCATGGTACTCGAGGGCCGGTTCGGAACCGATGCCTTCTCCCGGTCGTACCAGCTGGTCCGACACAATCCTGGCAACAGGTTGATGACCCACCCCGGGTTGCGGGTTTTCGTGATCGGATTGGTCGCGGCACTTCTCAGCTACGCCGTCACACTCGTCGTGCAGCTGCCGTTCGTCATCGTCCAACAGGTCGGAATCGTCCGCTCGACCATGGCCCAGGCTCAGGAGCAGGGCGACGTCGTCAGCTTCGCGAGCGGGTGGATGTGGCTCCAAGTGCCGCAAACGATTCTCGGCCAGCTCGCCAACACGGCGGTGTGGCTGTACGCAGCCTTCGTTCTCGTCCTGCTCTTCGACCAGCTCCGACGACGGATGGAAGGCGGTGACCTCGAGGCAGTCCTCGACGGGCTCGGTGCTCCACCGGCAACCGGAGAAGAGCTTTGACCGCACCTCCGGACCCTGTTCACGAGCTGACTGCCGCGCACGCCGACCTTCAAACCCTGGAGTCGGTGCTACGCGAGAACCGGGTTGACCAACAGCCGCCCGGTCCGTCGGTCCACGAGTATTTCCAGGATCTCGGCACTCGTTTCTGGCAGTGGATCCTCGATCGCTTTGCACCGTCAGCGACCGTCTTCGAGACGATCGTCGACCTCGCCAAGTGGATCGCCGTCGCCGTCGCCGTGATCGCCGCAACGATGTTGCTATGGCGACTCGTTCGCTTCATCGTCAACGCGAGATCGGCAGTGTCGGGGACCGACCCGAGCTACCAGGTTCGCGCCCTCGAGGTCTCCGCCGGAGGCGCCGCCGATGACCCGCGCGCTTGGTGGTCGAAGCTCCAGAGCGCCCTCACCGAGGGTCGTTTCGACATCGCCGCTACTGCGTTGTGGTGGTGGACGGCCCGTTCACTTGCGGGCGATGAGGCGGACGAGTCCTGGACCAGCCGCGATCTCGCCAATCGCCGGGGCCGGCCGGGACTCGCCGAGGCGCTGCGTCGTCTTGACGCGGCGGTCTACGGCCCGGCAGCTCTCACTGCCGACGACCTCGAAGACTGTGCAACGCGCCTGCGCTTCATCGTTGACGCCGATACGGAGCTTCTCGGTGCCTAGGAGCTTGTAGCGTGAAGGTGGCGGATAGATTTCGGCGAGCCGTGAAGTGCCATTTGAGGCGCAGTTTCGGAGCAGTACTCAGAGTACGGGCCGAAGATGCAACGAAAAAGGGCCTTCACGGAACCCGAAAGACGCCGCTGATCTTTGCGCTACAAGCTCCTAGCCCGAACGGTCCACCGGACCTTTGCCGCGGTCGGCGATCCGCTACGCCGGGCGGTGTTGTCTCACCTCCGAGAGCTCAACCAGCTGCCAAGGTCGCCCCCGCGCATCCCGATTCGAACACACCGCTGCACACCACGCCTCGCCAGCCCCGTGACGAGCCCCGGCGAGTCGTCCTGACTCGGCGGTTCCGATGGATCGCCGTCACGTTCGTCGCGCTGGCCGCCTTGGCAGTGGTCGCGACGATGTCGACCTCCCCGGGAGGTCCAAGCGCTCTGTCGCACGGATCGGCCGGCCTCCTGGCCGCGAGGCTCTACCTCGAGGCCACCGGAACGCCCACCGAGCTTCTCGACCACCCGGCCACGAGCGGGATCGACGGGGAGGTCTTGGTGGTCGCCTTTCCCGCCTCGGTGGTAATGATGCCGGCCGATGCGGCGGCGATCGCGCGCTTCGTCGCCTCGGGCGGCACCCTCATTGTCGGTTACTCAAGATCTCACGGTGGATACTCCGAGCGAGTTCTGATCGAGACCTTCGATCTGACCATCGAAGAGGTGGACCGCAACCCATCCCTCAACCCCATCAGGTGGTGGCGGGAAGCCTCTCGACCGTGGTTCGTCACGACCGATCAAGACGATGACGTCCTGGAGCTCAGCCAGCCGCGATGGCTCCCGACCGCGCACGAAGCTGCAACCGTGTGGTACGACGACAGCTCGGGCAGGGCCGTCGTGTTCGCCCTCGAGGAGGGCTCGGGGACCGTCGTGATGATTCCGGCCGAAGCGCTCGGGAACGGACGTGTCGGGAGCTCGGGTTGCGCGAACCTGCTTGCCCGGCTGCAGAATCGGTTCAACGGGACTTGGGTGTTCGACGAGTACCACCATGGGCTCTCCGCCGGTGAAACGGCGGCATCATCGGCCACCGGGAAGGCCTTTGACCTGATTTTGATCCATCTGCTCGTCGGGTACGGAATCGGCGTGCTCGCCCTTGCTCGTCGTTTCGGGCCGGCGTGGCGGGTTCGGCCGGAGGCCACCGGGTCCACCGCCTCGTTTCTCATAGACGTGGGATGGCTCCACGACCGCCTCGGCCATCACCAGGAAGCTGCACGAAGACTTGTCGACAGATCGGTCGAGCTCGACCCTGGCATCGATACGCCTCCTGCGACGGACGACGTCAAGGACGGCTCGACCCTCGTCAGGCTTGCCAGGCGGCTCGAGCGAAGCTCATAACACAGGGGAGACGTTCATGAACGAAGGACCAGGATCGAGCAACGCGGCAGAACGCATCCTTCAGGCCATCGGCGACAGCGTGCTCGGCGAGCGCGAGGCTGCGGAGATCCTGCTCACCGCATACATGGCGGGCGGCCATGCGCTGATCGAGGGGATCCCGGGTATCGGCAAGACCCTCCTCGCTCGAGTGTTCGCGACCACGCTCGATCTTGCCTTCTCGCGGATCCAGTTCACCCCCGACCTGATGCCGTCTGACGTCACCGGCGGCAACGTCTACGACTCTGACCGTGGCACGTTTCGGCTGGTCAGGGGGCCGGTATTCACCGACGTCCTCATGGCCGACGAGATCAACCGGACACCCCCGAGGACGCAGTCGGCTCTGCTCGAGGCGATGCAGGAGGGTCAGGTCACGATTGACGGCGAGACCCTCCAACTCGCGAGCGGGTTCTTCGTCATCGCCACCCAGAACCCGGTGGAGTTCGAAGGGACGTATCCACTGCCCGAGGCCCAGCTCGATCGTTTTCTCGTGCGCATCGAAATGGGGTTGCCGTCCGCAGAGGCCGAGCTCGAGATCTACCGTCGCGCGTCGCGCGATAGCCTCGGCGGTTGGAGCGCCGAGGCTCCACTGCCCGGACCCCAGATCGATGCCCGGCAGGCCGCAGAGCTCCGCCGCGCATCGCGCGGCATCCACGCCGAAGACGAGGTGCTGGGGTACCTGCATGCGCTCGCAGACGCGGTTCGAACCTCTCCCGACGTGGAGCTCGGGGTGTCTCCACGCGGTGCCCTTGCCCTGCTCGAGCTGGCGCGCTCGTGGGCGACGCTCGACGGACGGGAGTTCATCACACCGGACGACATCAGGCGGGGCCTTCACCCTTGCTGGGGCCACCGCGTGCTGCTCGTTCCCGAATCGGAGCTGGAGGGTGTGACCGTCCGTCGTGTCCTCGATCGGGTCGCCGAATCGGTAGACGTGCCGCACTGATGGCGTCGCGTCGGTTCTTCGTCGGCCTCGCGTTGGCGGCGCTGCCGTTCGTAGCCGGCGCCGCGGTCGAACCCATGCTCGCTGTCGGCATTGTGGTCGATATTGCACTGCTCGCGGCTCTCTGGTTCGACCACCGTCTCGCGAGAGCCGCGGGAATCGAGGGCGCCCGTTCATGGCCGCAGCTTCTCGTCCAGGGCGTGCCCACCACCGTGACGTTGGACGTCACCAACCGCGAGACGCGACCGGTTCGCGTCCTGTTCCGCGACGGTCTCCACCCCGCCCTCGCCGACGCGCCCGAGCGTGGGGACATGACGATTCGGGCCAGCGGTCGGGCCACCTGGACGTTCGAGATCACTCCCAGACATCGCGGAGTGCTCGAGGTCTTGCCGGTCACGATTCGGATCCTCGGCCCGCTCGGACTCGCCTGGGCACAACGCCAGCTGGTCTCGCCCGAAAGCCGCCGGGTGTACCCGCAGGTCCGATGGCAGGGGAAGGTCGGGCACCTGCTCGTCCTCGCGCAGCGACACGAGCTGGGCCGCGTCCGCACCGAGTTTCGCGGTCAGGGCAGCGAGCCCTACGCGCTCCGCGAGTACCGCATCGGCGATCCTCTCCGGTCGGTCCACTGGAAGGCCACGGCACGGCATGGCCGGCCTATTGTCAAGGAGGAGGTGCTCGAGCGCTTCGGTCGTCTGATTATCCTCCTCGACTGCGGACGATCAATGACCTCGATTGACAACCAGCGGAGCAAGCTCGACCACGCCCTCGCATCGGCGTTGGCTGTCATGCGAATCGCTGTCGCTCGTGGCGATCGGGTCGCAGTCGCCGCTTTCGACACTCGGATTCGGCGGGTCGTCCGTGTCCACGGAGGTTCTCGGGGAGTGGCCGCAGCCTACCGCTCACTGTTCGACCTCGAGGCCCGCATGGTGGAGCCGGCCTACGATCTCGCTTCCGAACTGGTCGGCGCTCTCGGTCGGCGTCGATCGACGGTGATCGTCTTCACGTCCGTTGTCGACCTGGCCGCGGCAGAGCTCCTCACCGATGCGCTGCAACGGCTTCGCAGACGCCACCAACCCCTCCTGGTCAATCTCGAGGACGCCGAGCTTGGCCGACTCGCCCACGGGCGGCCGCGCGATCCCGCCGAGGCTTTCGCCAAGGTCGCGAGCCTGCAGATCCTCCTCGCCAACCGGCAGCTCGCCAAACGTCTGCGACGATCCGGCGTCTGGGCGATTGCGGCACAGGCCGACCAGCTCGCACTGTCGGCCGTCGAGGGCTATCTCGCCATGACCCGGCGCCTCTAGGAGCTTGGAGCGCAACGATCAGCGGCGTTTTTCGGGTTCCGTGAAGGCCCTTTGTCGTTGCATTTTCGGCCCGTACTCTGAGTACTGCTCCGAAATCGCGCCTCAAATGGCACTTCACGGCCCTCCGAAATCCATCCGCCACCTCCACGTTACAAGCTCCTAGCCCGTTCCCGTCCAGAAACTCTGGTGGGAACAGCTTCGGTCCCGATCCAGAAACGAGCGATTTTTGAGCAAGGCTTAGGAAACCAAGGGTTTGCGGGGAGGCTTAATTTCGTACGCCGCACAAGGAAACCCGCAGGTTGACGCCAAGATTGCCGAAAAACGCCGTTTCTGGACGGGAACTAGCCCGGACTATTCACGCGCGAATCGGACCTGGCGCCTCAGCCACGGTCCGAAGCCACGGCGAGGTAGATCTCCGGAAACATGGCGTAGAAGGCCATGGCCGGTTGCAGCTGGGCGAGGGCGATCTGGTCGTGCACGGTGTGCGAATGGAGCTCGTCGGCGGGCCCGAACCCGACCGTGGGGATCCCGAAAAGGCCCGCAGTCGTGCATCCGTTGGACGAGAACTTGGATCTGTGGATCCTGGGCTCGCGTCCAAGAACCGTCCGAGCCGTCGCCATGGCGGCCACAACCGCCGAGCTGTCAGGCGCGGTCGCCCAGGCGGGAAACACCTTGTCGGTCGGGTAGGCGAAGCCGCGCCACGATGGCTGGTTGTAGTCGAGAAGCCGAACTTCGGCCTCGGCGTCCTGCACCGCCTGCAGACCATTGATCTCTTCGAGGGCGCCCTCCGGCGTCTCACCGATCGTGAGCCGGCGGTCGACATGAATCCGGCAGCCGTCGGGAATTGCCGTTCTGGACGGCGACTGGGACGTGATCTCGGTGACCGCAATCGAGCCACGACCGAGGGATGGATGGTCGGTGGCGAGGTTCCCATGCAAGGTAGCTAACGCGTCCACGATGGGGATCATCGCGTAGATCGCGTTGGCGCCGCGATCGGGTTGCGAGCCATGGGTCGACACACCCCGGGTGGCAACCTCAATCTCCATCCGACCACGCTGACCGAAGCAGACGCCCAGGTGGGACGGCATGCCGATGACCACGACTTCGGGCTGGAGAGCGACCTCGTTGACCAGGTACCGCCATGCCAGCCCGACGCAGTTCTCGCCGTTGACGGTGGCGGTGACCCAGACCGACAGGTCGTCCGGCAACCCGATCCGTGCCGCCAGGGCGACGCCATGGACGACCGCCGCCAGTCCGCCCTTCTGGTCGGACGCCCCCCGGCCGTAGAGGATACCCCCGGAAACGACACCCCGGAAAGGATCGTACTTCCAGTGGGTTGGGTTGCTAATGCCGACGGTGTCGACATGGGCGTCGAAGGCCACGACCCGCGGACCCGTCCCGAAACGGCCAAGCACGTTGCCCATCTCGTCCAAGTGGACGTCACGGTAACCGAGATTCTCCATTTCGCGCATGACCCGCTCGCAGGCAAGCCGCTCACCACGGCTCGGCGACGGTATGGTGACCAGATCACGGAGGAACTCGATAGAATCCGGCGCAGTTTCCTCGGCCAGCCGATAGGTGTGCGTTTCCTGCTCCCGTGGGATCACGTTCCCTTCGTCCATGGGCAGCTCCCGTGATCGATCTAGATGCGAATTTTTTCACAATGTGGGGAGTCGGGCAAGGAGATTCTCGATTGCCGGTCGGTTCATCCCTTGCGGGGTCCGAAGATGGCGGTCCCCACGCGAACCATGGTGGCACCCTCGTCGATAGCGATCTCGAAGTCGTGACTCATCCCCATGGACAGCTCCGGCAACGAGTGTCCAACCTCATCCTGGAGTCGGTCACGGAGCTCCCGCAAGCTCCGGAAGAACGGCCGTGAGGCCTCCGGATCGTCGTCGAAGGGAGGAATCGCCATGAGCCCCACCACTTTCAGACGGTCGTGTTCGAGGACCGTCCTGAGGAGCTCGCCCGCGTCCCCAGACGCGGCGCCGGCCTTCTGTGCCTCGTCCCCGACGTTGACCTCCAGGAGCACCTCCAACCTACGATCGGGCCAGTGCGTTTCGAGCAGGAACTGGAGACGGTCGGCGATCTCCGAACGGTCAACGGTGTGGACGACATCGAAGACATCGAGAGCGAGCTTCGCCTTGTTGCGCTGCAGCGGACCGATGAGATGCCACCTGGCGGACCGCACGGCCGGTTTTTTCGCGGCGGCCTCCTGAACTCGGTTCTCGCCGAGATCGAGCGCCCCGCCTGCGACCGCAGCATCCACAACCTCCGGGGGGTGCGTCTTCGAGACCGCGATCAGCGTCACCGACTGCGGGTCCCGTCCCGCAGCCGTTGCGGCCGCGGCAACTCGCTCTTGCACGCGGCGAAACCGTCTAACGAGGTCGTCTCCCACGGCTCAGTCGGACTCCGGCTCGTGGGGCGGCTCTTCGAGCATTTGCGCCATGTACAGGATCCGGTGGCAGTGCTCGCAGGAGATGAGCTCCTCGGCCCGCCGGACCCGTTGTTGCAGGTGGGGTCGCAACGCGAAGTGGCACAGGGAGCACGAGCCCTCGACCACCGCAGCTACGGCGGTTCCCTTCTTCGACTCGAGCAGACGGAGGAAGCGGGCACGGTGCTTGGGTGCGATGTCCGCCTCGATGCCCTGTGCTTCGACCACGAAGTCATGCACCGTGGACTTGAGCTCGTTCTTGCGGGCCTCCCAGCTTTCAACCACCTCGCGATGCGCGGCCTCCTCCTCGGGCCGCGCCTTGCGTCGCTCGTCGATCTCCGCGTTGAGGGCAGTGATCGAATCCTCCAGCTCACGCCGGCGGGCAACTGCCTCGGTGAGCTCCTTGGACGCATAGTCGATCTCGGAGATCACCGCGGTGAACTCCCTCTCGTTAGTGACCATCCCCTTCTGACGCTGGAAGTGCTCGAGCTCGAGCTTCCACTCATCTTCCTTCTTTCGTACCCTCGACAGCTCATCCTGAAAGGCCTGAACCTGATGCTCGATCTTCTCGAGCTCGGCCTGACGATCTCGGTTGGCTTGCTGAAGCTCCTGAACCTCCGGCGGCGGGGTCTGACGTTCCCTGATAGCTGCGGCGATTCGGTCATAGACGCTCTGAAGGCGAACCAGGAGGACGAGATCGTGCCGTACGGTACTCACCGATACCTCGTGCTGCAAAGTACCCGAGTCCCGGTTCGACGCCGTTGCTCACGGACCCGGATCGACATACCATGGGCCCACCAGGATTCGAACCTGGGACCAACCGGTTATGAGCCGGTGGCTCTAACCGCTGAGCTATGGGCCCGCGGTATTCTAGCCCGCACCCAGTGTCAGAACAAGGCGAGCCGCCCATCGCCCTCCCCCTCCCTCGTTCTCTCCGTTTCCCGATCCCGCGTCCGTGCCCGTACCCGTACCCGTGCCCGTGCCCGATTGCAGCGGCAGCGGCAGCGGCAGCGGCAGCGGCAGCGGCAGCGGCAGCGGCAGCGGCAGCGGCAGCGGCAGCGGCAGCGAACAGTCGCTCCCCCCGCCGCCTGAGTCAATCGCACCCGTTTCCGATCCCGATCCCGGAGCCGGAACCCGACCTCAGGATCGGTGGTGGCCGCTGCCAAGGAGGTCGGAGGCCCGGGCACTGCATTTCGCGCCTCGACAACGTCAGAGCCATGGCTTGGAGGCGCTCCTCCACACCCGCATCACTGACAGTGGCAGGGGGGACGTCAGCCGTTGCCTTCGGAAAACGGCTTGAGGAGGTGGGCCCGGGTCGGGTGGCGGAGCTTCCGTAACGCCTTGTACTCGATCTGACGAATGCGCTCGCGAGTAACGTTGAAGGTCCGCCCGACTTCCTCGAGCGTGTGCTCGGTCCCGTCGCCGATGCCGAAGCGCAGCTTGAGCACCTGCTCCTCGCGCGGCGTCAACGACTTGAGTACCGACTCGGTGTGGTCCTTGAGAGTCCGCATGATCACCGCGTCGATCGGCGAAACCGAGTTCGTGTCCTCGATGAAGTCACCCAGGTGGGAGTCCTCCTCCTCACCGATGGGGGTCTCGAGGGAAATCGGCTCCTGCGAGATCTTGTGGATCTTCCGGATCTTGGAAACCGGCATCTCCATCCGACCCGCAATCTCTTCGACGGTCGGCTCACGCCCGAGCTCCTGGACCAACATGCGCGTGGTCCGGGTGAGCTTGTTGATGGTCTCGATCATGTGAACCGGGATCCGAATCGTCCTCGCCTGGTCAGCAATGGCGCGGGTGATCGCCTGCCGAATCCACCACGTCGCGTAGGTGGAGAACTTGTAGCCCCGACGGTACTCGAACTTGTCCACCGCCTTCATCAGGCCGATGTTTCCCTCCTGGATGAGATCAAGGAATTGGAGGCCGCGATTGGTGTACTTCTTGGCAATGGACACGACCAGCCGCAGGTTGGCGACGATGAGCTCCTGCTTGGCCTGGTCGGTTTCGGACTCGCCCCGTCGGACCTCAGCAAGCAGCATCTTGAGGTCGTCGTAAGGGATCTCGAACCGCTCTTCGAGCCGTTCGAGCTCTTCGGTGTACCGACCGACGCGAGCCTGATAAAACTGGCGGCGCTCGACGTTACGCTCCTGTTGGAGCTTCTTCCGATCCTTGTTGATCGTCTGGATTGGGATGGAAAACTGCCGCTCAACCTCGCCGAGAAACGTCAAGAGGCGGTTCCGGGTCGTCGTGGTGAAGTCGGCCTTGCGGACCAGCAGGGCGATTTCGGCCGTGTTGGCGCTGATCTTGTCGGACAGCTCAGTGTGGCGCTTGCCACTCTTCTTGCACCGACGAAGCCGCTGCTTGAGCTCCTTGGACTCCTCGTCGAGCATGTTGATGGTGCGGAAGATACCGAGACCCTCCAGCACCCTGTCCTCGGCCTTTTCGTCGAGGTTCGCCGTATGACCCTGGAGAAGCTCGCGAACCCCACGCCGCTCGCGCCGGGCCTGCTCGTTGGTCCTGAGGAAGAGTTCGAGCAGCTCAGGCTCCTTCGAAAGGGCGATGAAGACCCTGGCCTCGCCGGCCTCGATCCGTTGCGCGATCTCGACCTCGCCATCCCGGTCGAGCAGCTTCACCGTCCCCATTTCACGCAGGTACATCCGGACGGGGTCGTTCGTCTTCTCGAGCTGCTCGGTGGCCGGCCTCGCCTCGACCTTGGCACCGGCGCCACCGTCCTGACCGTTCCCGTCGGACGCATCCTGACCAGTGCCTTTGGCGTCCTCGCCATCGACTGCGTCGGCCTCGATCACATCGATCTCGAGCTCGGATAGACGAATGTAGATGTCGTCGAGCTTCTCGGCGATGCCCGTCACCTCTTCCGGGAGCTGCTCGAAGAGCTCCTCGTGCATGATGAACCCGCGCTCCTTCCCGGCCTGGATCAACTTGTTGAGCTCGGGATACTTCTCTTCAACCAGAACGTTCGGTTGCTCCATGAAGCATCACCTCGGATCGTTGTCGTGTCGTCGCGGCCCCTCGACGCCCCATGGAACGGGCGGACCCCCATGCACGCGGACGAAACAACAGCTTCCGACCGCAAACGCTTCCCATCGACAAGGGATCACTGGGGTGCTTCCATCGGGTTCAAGAGCGTGGCGGGCACATCACGGTGGTCGAAGACCCTCGCTCGAGGTCTCATCGCCATCTGAAGCAATATGGGCCTCGGTATCAGGTTTGGCAACCCCTGAGGCTAAAAATCGACAGGTTTCTGCAAATATGGCCGAGAACGACACGTTTTCGACCTTCTCCGGTCGTCTCCTCGAGAACCTCAGAGCTCTGGTCGACGCATCCGCAGCTCCCGCATGGCTTCCTGGAGCTGGGTCACCGCCGCGACATCGCCGTCGCTCTCCGCACGGCGGATGGCATCGTTGAGGCGTCGCGCCTGAATCCGCCACTGCTCGAGGAGCACCCGCTCGAGCTGCCGCCGGATGGCGTCGTCGGTAAGCTCGGGACCGGTCCCGGCACTGACTTCGGCGACGAGGGTGAGCAGCTCCTCGTCATCGACCGAGTTGCGCAACCAGCGGACAAAATCGTCATCGGCCGGCTCGCCGTCGTCCTCGAACCGCCGGAGCGCCGTAATCAGACGACCCACACGTGAATCACTCCGAAGGTCGGCGTCGACCTGGTCGGCGACCAACCGTCGCCAGCGGCCGCCACCGTCGAGAATGATGCGCGAGAGCATCAGCTCGCCGGCTCCGAGGGATCCGAATGTCGAGGAGGCGGGCGCCGCCCCCCGAGCCCCTGCCAACCTTCGCGCAAGATCTCGAACCACGTGCTCGGTGAGCCCGACCCGTTGCGCGATCTCGAGGAAGAGCTCGTCACGAGCACGCGGATCCCGGGCGAAACCCGCCACGGCAGCGATTTCGGCGCCGGCTTTTCGTCGAGCCGCGGGATCCGCCGGCAGGTCTTCGACCAGAAACTCGACCAGCGAGACCGGGTTCGCCAGCAGATTGCAGGCGGCCTGAGCGCCCTCCTTGCGGACCACGTCGTCGGGATCGGTCCCGGCCGGCAGACCGACAACCGCCACCGCCACCCCGGCCTCCAAGAGAACCTGCGCCCCGGCTGCGGCGGCTCGCCGACCGGCGGCGTCGGCGTCGTAGCACAGCACCACACGGCCGTCGGCCCCGACCCGTCTCTTGAGCAGGCGGGCGTGCTCCGGGGTCAGCGCAGTCCCGAGGGTCGCGACCACACTGGTCACCCCGATCCGATGCAGAGACAAGCAGTCGAAGTAGCCCTCCACCACCACCGCCTCCCCCGAGTCGGCGATAGAGCGCCTCGCCCGGTCGAGGCAGAAGAGGGTCGACCGTTTGTGGAAGAGCGCGCTTTCCGGGCTGTTGAGATACTTCGGCTCACCATCGCCGAGAATTCTCCCACCGAACGCCACCAACCGGCCCTCGGCGTCCCGAACAGGGAAGGTCAGCCGATTGCGGAACCGGTCGTACGGGCTCTTACCCGAGTCCGGCTGGACCGCCAGCCCGGCCTCGATGATCACCCCTTCCGGGTGACGCCGCGTCAGATGCTCGAGGAGCTGGCGCCAGTCATCGGGAGCGTGGCCAAACCCGAACTCCTGCCAGGTTTCGCGGCCGAAGCCGCGACGTTCGAGCTCCGCCCGCGAGGTGCCGCCTGCCGGGCCCGCGAGCTGGTCGGTGAACCAGTGCTGGGCTTCTTCGAGGATGGTTCGCAGCCGATCGGCCTGGTCCCGTCGGCGACGCGCATCCGGGCTCGCCGGCGGCAGATGGACGCCGAACCGGCGAGCCAGGCGCTCCACCGCCTCCGGGAAGCTGAGCCGCTCCATCTGCATGACGAACTTGATGGCGTCACCGCCCTGATGGCACCCGAAGCAGTAGTAGAGGCCCTTCTCCGCATCCACCGAGAACGATGGCGTTTTCTCCTCGTGGAACGGGCACAGTCCCTCGTACTTGCGGCCTCGCTTCTTCAGCTTGACGTGATCTGCGACGATCTCGACCAGATCCGCCGCGTCCCGGACCTGGGCGACCACCTGCGGGTTGAGATCGGTGTCGACCATCGGTGCCGCATTCTCGCACGCCTCGGCCCACGCCTCTGTCCCCGTCTCTGTCGCGGGGCACGGACGCGGGAGCGAGGTTAACCCGAATCCTCCAGCTCGACCTCGGTGGCGCCGGTGCCGCCGCGGCTGCCGGGGGGGTGCTTGAAGGATCGCACCGCCGGGTGAGACCGGCAGACCTCAACAACCATCCGGCGCAGGATCCCGGCACCGTGGCCATGAACGATTCGGATGGTTCGCTGCCCGGCAGCAAAGGCCTGATCGAGCGCCCTCTCGACCTCTTCGCGGGCGCGTTCGGAGTCCAGGCCGAGAAGCATCAGCTCATGCGGCACCTGACCGGTGACGTCGACTCGAACCCGGTGTTGCTTCAACCCTCCGCCGGCGTCGGGGAGAACCTCGACCTCGGTCTCCGGCACCCAAAGGCGCGTGCTCCCCGCCACGACCGCGACCTGCGACCCGCGCACCTCGGCCACCTCACCCTCGCCGCCGAGGCCCGTCAACCGCACCCGTGATCCTGGCCTCGGTCCGGGGCGTTGCTCGGGCGCCGCGGATCCGGACCGCTCAGCAAGGTCAAGGGCCTGGTCGCGGATCTTCTGGATACTGCGCTTGCCGAGGGGCTTGAGGTCACGGGTCGCGTCCTCGAGTGACGCAACGGCTCGGTCGAGCTGCCGTTTGGCGCGGCGACGCAGCCGATCGAGCTCATCCGCGGCCTCGATCAGCACGCGCTCCCGCTCGGCTGTCAGGCGCTGCAGCTCAGCCTCGACATCACGCTGCCGACGCACGAGGTCGGCCGTCGTGTCCGCAATCGCCGTCCGTTCCTCCATCAGCTCCTGCTCGAGCGCTTCGAGTCGACGCAGCCACCGGTCGAGCTTGAGGTGGTCGCCGCCGAGAAGCGCTTCCGCACGTCGCAGAACCGGCTCGGTGACACCCATTCGGCGAGCGATTTCGAGCGCCCGTGACCGCCCTGGACGACCAACGACGAGGCGATAGGTCGGTTGCTCACTGGCCTCGTCATACTCCATCGCCGCATTGTCCTGGCCGTCGGCGGTCGAGGCCGCCATGGCCACTGCGGCGAGATGGGTCGTCGCGACCGAGAGCGCACCTCGATGCGTGAGCTCTTCGAGCAGGGCACACCCGAGAGCCGCCCCCTCGAGGGGATCGGTGCCGGCGCCGAGCTCGTCGTACAGAACAAGCGTGCCGTCACCGGCATCGGCGAGGAGCCGGGCGGTGGCCGCCATGGCGCCCGAGAAGGTCGACAGGTCGGCCGCCACGTCCTGCTCGTCGCCGATATGGCACCACAAGGCGTCGAGCCGGGGAATGGTACTTCCGGCAGCGACCGGCACCGGGATGCCATGGTAGGCTAGCAGCACCATGAGGCCGATAGTCTTGAGAACAATGGTCTTGCCGCCGGCGTTCGGACCCGAAACCACGAGGGTTCGGACACCGCTCGGCAAGGCAAAGTCCAGGGGTACGACTGGCCGTTCGACGCGTTCGCGCTCGCTGTCGCCGAAGACCTCGATTCGAAGGTCGCGCAGCCCCTCATCGAGCAACGGATGGCGAGCGGCCACCAGCCGGAGGGGATCGCCGTCCTCGGGGTGAATGATGCGACCACCGACCCGTCGGCCGAAAAGCACGGCGGCCTGGGCGGCGTCGAGCTCGGCGAGCACGCGAACAGCCGCAGCGAGGTCGGGGGCGGCGGCCGAAAAGGCGTCACCGATGACGCGTAGGATCCGCTGGACCTCGTGTCGCTCCCGGGAGGCAGCCTCAGCCAGCGTGTTGTTGAGCTCGACGGCGACGAAGGGCTCAATGAAGGCGGTGGCGCCGCTGGACGACGTGTCGAGAAGGAGGCCGGGAACCTGCGCCCGGGCGCCGGAGCGTACCGGCAGGCAGTATCGGTCACGCCGAATGGTCGGCGGCGCGTCGGTGACAGCGTCGCGATGCTCCCGGCGCACTCCCTCGAGCAGCTGCAGCAGATCCTGACGGTGGCGGGCCGACGCCCGCCGGAGCCGGGCCAGCTCGAGAGAGGCGTCGTCAGGCACGCGACCGTCGCGACCGAGCAGAGGTGACACAACCGCCACCAGGGCGGAGGTGTCAGGCAGCCGATCGGCGACAGTGCGAAGCACGGCCACGTCGTCTGCGACACCGGCAAGTCGTCGCCGAACCGCAGCGACTCGACGGGCCAGGGCGAGAAGGTCGAGAAACTCGGTCGGCTCGGATGGGCTTGCCGCGCCGGGCTCGAGCCACGGCGCGGCGTCATCGACGCCGTCGAGGGGGAGCGGTCCGTCGATCTCGACGAGCTCGAGCAGCGCGGCATTGAAGACCGCGCGACGAAGCGCGTCATCGAACGATGGCAGCTCACCGTACGAAGCAACGAAAAGGCGGCCCAGGCGCGTTCGCGCATGGGCCGCCACCAGGTTCATGGTCGTGTCGAACTCGAACTCGGCAGCCGGCGAGCGGCGCACAGCGGATCGAATCAGAGCAAACCCGCCCTGCGCTGCTTCGCCATCTTACGAAGCATCTTCTTGCGAGCTTGGATCATCTGCCGTTTTCGCTGCTCAGACGGCTTCTCGTAGAAACGGCGGCGCTTGACCTCGGAGAGGATGCCGGCCTTCTCGCACTTGCGCTTGAAGCGGCGCAGTGCCTGCTCGAAGGACTCATTGTCACGAACGCTGACTCCGGTCGGCATGGGGACTCTCACCTCCTCTCCGTGCATCTTGCGCAGGTCCAGCGGCCGGCGCACGCACCAGGGGCCACAGGCTACCATCGCTCATGTCGGCGGTCAAGCCGACATTGAGGATGAATCGCAGGTCATCTCGGGCGAAGAGGCCAGGTCACTCCTCGACGACGGTGGTCGCGGCAACGGCATCGAAACGCTTGTTGTAGACCTTGCCGGTCTTGGTCTTGAAGTAGATGGCCGCGGCGCCGCCCTCGCGCTTCTTGTACAGCCAGGTCTCCACGCCCTCCTCGGGATTCTCCTGGACGTTTCGGTAATACACCTGACCGACGGCCGCCTCGACCTCATCCTTGGTCATTCCATTTTTGATCAGGTCGAAGCGCTCCTTGGTCACGAACCGCCAGTCCTCGAGGTCGGCGATGGTGTTCGTGAGCTTCTCCGGAGCCGTCAGACCGATGGCGGTGAAGTAGCTCTCGGCACTGGCGAGGTGGTCGATGGCCTTCTTGTAGTCGCCGGACTTGGCCACCATGTCGAGGGCCACGAGAATCGCCTCGTCGGAGTAGATCGCCAGGGCTTGCGCGGTTTCGGGAGAGTCGGGGTAGTCGTTGATTCCGACGTTGAGAAAGTCGGCAAGGAGGGCCTGAACCTCCTCAAATGTGGACTCATTAGTTCCTGTGAGTTCGTCGAGCCGGGCGTGAAGATCACCCATTTGGGTCTTCTGCTCATCGGTCATCTGCCGTTCGGGAACGGCTTCGAGCTCGGCCAACGACGCTTTGGTCGTCGCGATGTCGGTGCGAGTCTGGACCAGAGCGTCGTAGCTCTGCTTCAGGGATGCGAACTGCTCCTGAAACGCGGTAAGCTTGAGCTCCTCTTCGCTCGGGCCCCTGTTGCATCCCTGCAGGAGACCGAGAGTGGTCACAAACACGACACACACAGACAGGAATCGGGTGGTTCTCATGGCCTCTCCCTTCGGGGGCCACGCTAACAGAACCGGGGTCGCCTGACAACGGCTGTCGCGTCCGGGCGCCCGCTGTCGTCTCAACACTGTCCGCCACACAGATGTTATGCTCGTCAGGGCGGGGATTCAGCGCCTGGCCGATGGCTTCAAACGGCCATGCCCCGGTCCGCTGACGCGGTTGTCGTCCACGCACCCAGCGGTTTCTTGACCGCAGGCCGGAGCGCTGGGGATAATGCCGTGACTGCTGAGAGCCGATGGTTGGAGGCACTATGGAGCGCTACGAAGCGATTCTCGAACAGCTCAGGAAAGCGCAGGACCGAGGCCTGGAAACCATCACCAATCGTCTTGACTTCGTCGTTCAAAGCCTCGAGGAGCTGATCCAGGAAGCGAAGTCGTCGGTACAGGGAGCGCTCCCCGAGTCGGCCGACGAGTTTCTTCCCCTGAGCGAGGTTCTCACGGCTTTGGAGGACGTCAGGAATGACGCCGAGCAGGAACGCCGGCGCGCCGACACGCTCGAGGCGAGATTGGTCGACCTGGAATCCGGCTCCGGTGGGGGAGGTCAGGGGCTTCCGCTGGGCGTTCTGCGCACCCTCGACGGTGCGCGGAGCCAGTCGGAGCTGCTTCGCGAGCTCCTCCCCATCCTCTCCGACCATGCCGCTCGAGCGGTGGTTCTCGTGTTGCGCGACGGCTCGGTCTCGGCATGGAGCGGAATTGGATTCACCGACGGCGAGCTGCTTCGGGGCTGGCAGGGCAAGGCCGAGGGCAGCCGCGCGCTGGTCACGATCCAGGATTCATCTTCGCCCGTGATGTTCTCGGTCGACGACGATGAGCTGTTCAGCTCATGGCTGGGCGATGAGAGCCGACCCTCCGAGGCGATGCTCATCCCCGTGGTGCTGCGCAGCAGGATGATGGGAGCGGTCTACGTCGACCGGCTCGACGGCCAACCGTGGAACCCGAGCGCCACCCAGACGCTGGTGATGCTGGTCTGCCTCCTCATCGACACCCTCGCGTCGCGATCCGGACCGGCGGCCATGCTTGCCGAGGCGGTCACGGTTGAACCAGCAGCGGCGGCGCCGTTCGGGGCTGCGTTCGCGGAGGATGTCGGCGACGAAGCGGAGTCCGAAGCTTCCGAGCCTGATCCGTCGGCCACCGTCAGGATCGAACATGTCGAGCCGGACATCGACGAGGCGGCGGCCGAGGCCGAGCCGCCACAGGCGGCGACCTTCGAGCCGGCAGAGCCCGAGCTTGAATCCCCATCGGATGAGGAACCGGAAACGGTCGAACCAGGGTTTTTCGGAACGCCAGAGACCTTCGAACCGGAGATTGCCGAGCCGGAGGTATCGTTCGAGGCCGAGCCTGCCGCTCCCGTTCCCGAGTTTGAGGTCGCCGAGGTCGCTCCGGAGGAACCGCTGGTCGCGCCAGCCGAGGTTGAGACGCCGGTCGCCGAGGCCGAATCGGCGCCTCCGTCAGGCTTCATGGATGAGCCCCCTCCTGTCCGCCCGGTCCAGCCACCCCCCGACGAGCCCAAGACCGCAGTCCCCGAGGACAACGCCCAACGTGAGGAGGCCAAGCGCTTCGCACGACTGCTGATCTCCGAGATCAAGCTCTACAACGAGGAGCAGGTCGAGCGCGGCCGGGAGGCCAAAGACATCTACCGGCGTTTGCAGGAGGACATCGACCGGAGCCGCGAGATGTTCGAAAAGCGCATTTCGTCCGACATTCGAGCGAGGAAGGACTACTTCAAGGACGAGCTCGTGAGGATTTTGGCCGACGGCGATCCCGACCTGCTCGGGATGTGAGCTGAAGGCCCACATCATCTCGGACGTCGGCGCGCTCCCCGGTCCCCATTCCAGACAGCAGACGATCACGGATCGCTTCGCCGTGGGCATGATCAGGACGATGTGCGGCGTGGTCTCACACTATTGGCGGCCCGGTCAGAAGTCGATGAACCACCCAGACCACCTGGTCGGCGACGGACGCCTCATCGGGTTGCTCGTCGCGGTCCTGGTGGCATCGGCGTGTCCCGGTCCGACGCCCGTGGCCCCTGATGACCCGCGTCTGCGCCTGCTCGAGCAGGCGTACGCCCTACGCCGCGACGACCCCCTCGCCGCCGCAGATCGCTTCGAGTCCGCCGGGGAGGGCCCGGTTCTGGAGCGCGCCCGCCTCGACGCGTGGTTCGATGTCCTGCAGGCGGGCGCAGCCGGCGCCGACCGCTGGCGGACCTTCCTCGCAGCCCGGCTTCCGGAAGAGCTCGAAGCTCCGGCAAGCCTCGCTCTGGCCGCGGCCCTGGCCGCTGAGGGAGATCCCGACGGGGCAGTATCGGTGCTGGTCGCAGCACCGGCGCGAGCGCGCCGGTCAGCCGATCTCGCCCTCCTCGACCTCGACAATCCGGAGTCTGCCGCCGCGGCCGCCGTCCGTCTCGCTCGCGATGCTCCTGAACGATTGCGGTTCCGGTCTCGTGAGCTGGAGCGCAACGCCCTCGCGACCTTCACGCATGACGACTGGCTGGTGCGGGCGCGAGCATGGCGGAGCGCCGGTCTCGGCTCGCAGGGAGCGACCGAGCTACGAGCACAGCGTCGCAGCGGTGCGGAGGAACGCCAGCGCCGCCTCGAGCTCGCCCGCTGCGAGCTCGAGGCGGGCGCTGCCGGCCGGGCTCTCGCCGCCTTGCCGTCGATTGGCTCCTCCAGCCCGGAAGAGCTCGTGCTCCGTGCCGAGGCAGAGCGGCGGCGTGGCTGGCAACGTTTCCCTGAGGCAACCGCCTCGGGGTTTTTCGACCGCTGCCTCGATGTCTCTCGTCGAGCCCTCGACGAGAGTATCGGCGACACCCGCCGTGAGGCCCTCACTCTCGAGCTCGAGTGCGGCACCGAGTCAGGCGAGCTGGCGGCCGCTGTCGATGCGTGGCGGGCCCTCGAGGAAACGGGTTGGACCGACCCTCGACGCGACTGGCTTGGGCGACGCCTCGGGGTCGCGCTGGCGCGTGCCGGGGTCGAGCACGAGGCGGCTGCCGACCTAGCCGCTGCGTTGCCCGACCACAGGCGATGCCTGGAGTACTGGCTGGCGATCGGTTCCGGCGACCGGGACGCTCTCAATGGCCTTGCCACGGGTGCCCTCTCGGATCTCTACGGCCGATGGGCCGCAACCGAGGTCGGTGGCGGCTCAGCCGCGTGGCATCCTGCCCCTGACGTCGGTCCGTCGTCGCCCCCGCCGTCGGTGGCGTGGCTACTCGAGCATGCCGGAGTCGGCGACGCGTCGGACGAGTGGCAGCGACTGCTCGGCCAACGTCGCCCGTCCTGGGCTGAAGCCCTCGCCGCCGCCAATCTCGCAGCCCGAGCCGGACGAGCCAACACGGCGATCCGGATCCTGCGATCGGCCTTCCCCGGCCTGGGCTCGACCGCCATGGCCGACACACCGCTCGACGTCGTCCTGGCTTACCTGCCCCTGCGCTGGCCCGAGCATCTGATCGCGGCCGCTCGCGAGACCGGCATCGACCCGTGGCTCATCGCAGCAGTGGCCCGGCAGGAGAGTGTGTTCACCGCCCGCGCCCGGTCGCCGGCCGACGCCCGCGGCGTGCTCCAACTGATTCCCGGCACCGCTCGGCTCCACGCCCGGGCTCTCGGCCTCGGCGACCGGCCCGATCTCTATGACCCGGCGGTCAACATCCGTCTCGGAGCGCATGAGCTGGCCGACCTTCTGAACCGGTTCGGCGCCCTCGAGCCCGCGCTCGCTTCGTACAACGCAGGGGAGCGCCGAGCGCGCCGCTGGTGGCGGCGGTGGCCGGAGCCACAGCTTTTCGCCGAGTCAATCCCCATCCCGGAAACTTACAACTACGTCCGTCGGGTCGTCTTCCTGGCGGACGCCTACCGGCTCGTGTACGCCGAGACATGGAGGACGGCCGGATGAGAGAAATCACGATCTCAACTAGCGCCCGCGTCGAGCTGGTCGACATCACGGCCCAGGTTGCGGCATCCCTCGTCGAGCTCGACCCAGCCGCCAGGTTGTGCCATCTCTGGGTCCCCCACACGACCGCCGCGGTCGTGATCAACGAGTCCGCCGACCCCGACGTCGCCCGCGATCTGGCGTCTGCCTATCGAGCCCTCGTGCCACAGATCACGTTTCGGCACGCCGAGGGCAACTCGGACGCTCACCTCCTGTCGACCCTCCTCGGGTGCTCGGTCACCCTGCCGGTGGCGGAGGGCCGGCTGCAGCTCGGGACCTGGCAGGGGGTCTTCCTGGTCGAGCTGGATGGGCCGCGGTCCCGCCGGGTCCGGTTGAGCACGCTTTGAGCCGACCGAGACCGTGTCAGAATGGACGCGGCCGCCTCCCGAGTGCGGCTCGCATCCGGACAACGTCGAGGGTGAAATGGAGGACAGGGAACCCCAACCCGGCCTGCTCCGCGCGCTGGTGACGGCCGCGGTTTTGATTGCGGTCGCGGTCGGAGGCCGGCTGCTGGCGGAGGCTGTCGCCGACGGCACCCATGACTCGCCGTCGCCGCTGCCCTTCGCCCTGATCGCAGCCGCGTCGCTCCTCCTGCTCGCGCTGACTCGCAGGGCCGAGCTGCCGACGCCTGCGCCGCCAGACCCGACTGAACTACCGCCATCGCAACGGTTAGCCGCCGCCGTGTTTGCCGTCATCACGACCGTGTTGACCGCCGCCGTGCTCGTGCGGATTCCGACGCTTGGGCAGAGCGACAGCTTCACCCTCGTGGTCGTCGGCTGGATCGCCGCCGTCGTCACCTGGTTCACCGCGATCTGGCTGCTGGCGCCGCCGGCGCCGGCCCAACGCCAACGGCCTCCCAACGCAGTCGCGACCGCGTTGGCGGTGACGGCGATCGTGGCCGTCGCCCTGGCGTTACGGCTGATCGCTCTCGACCACATTCCCTTCACCCTCGGCGGCGACGAGGCGTCGCAGGGCCTCGAGGCGATCAAGGTCCTCGACGGTCGGCTCCGCAACCCCTTCAGCACCAGTTGGTACTCGGTTCCGACCATGAGCTTCTTCTTTCAGAGCCTGTGGTTCCGCGTTGTCGGCGCAACCCTGTTCGGGCTCCGGCTGCCGTGGGCGCTGGTGGGCACAACCGCAGTGCTCGTCGCCTTTTTCCTGGTCCGGCGTCTGACCGGCACGGCGATGGCGCTGGCCACCAGCTTCGCAGTCGCCACCTACCATTTCCACATCCACTACTCGCGCCTCGGCTCGAACCAGATCGCGGACACATTGATCGTCGGGGCGGTGCTGCTGTTCGTCGTCCGCGGTCTGGACGGCACCCGTTGGCGATTTCTCGACTGGGCGGCGGCTGGAGGGCTGTGCGCGGCTGCGTTCGCATGGTACGCCGGGGCCCGGCTCGCCGCCGTGCTGGCGATCGCGGTGGTCGTTTTCGCCTTCCTGGTCGAGCCTCGGCGTTTCGCCAGGCGCCACGGTGACGGCATTGCCGTCGGCCTGCTCTCGTTTCTGGTCGTGGGTGCGCCCATGTTGCAGTACGCGGTGCGCTTCCCCAACGAGTTCAGCGGCCGAATCAACCAGGTCGGGATCTTCCAGAGCGGATGGTTGACGGCCGAGGTCGGGATCACCGGTCAGAGCATGGGGGCCATTCTCTTCGACCAGTTCCGAAGGGCCGCGCTCGCCTTCAACTACTACCCGGACCGGCGGGTCTGGTACGGCCTCGAGACCCCGCTCCTCGATCCTGTGTTCGGTACCGTGTTCCTGGTCGGCGCATTCTACGGACTGGCGGCGATCTTCAGCCGGCGCGGTCAGACCCGGATGGCTCCGCTGGTCGCCTGGTGGTGGGGCGGCATGATCCTCGGCGGCATGCTCACCGAGAGCCCGCCGTCGAGCCAACGCCTCATCACCCTCGCGATCCCGACCTGCTTTTTCATCGTGCTCGGCCTGACCCGGCTGCTGGAAGCGGTTCGGGGAGCAGCGGTCCGGCGGCTGCCGGTGGAAGCCACCGTGCTGATCCTCGTCTCGATCTTTGCCATCTTCAGCATCCGCACGTACTTCGTCGACTACACCCCGCACCGGATCTACGGTGGCCCTCACGCCGAGCTCGCCACCGTCCTCGCGCCGACCCTGACAGCTATGCGAGACAGCCACCGTGTCGTCTTCCTCGGCCCACCGCACATGTATTGGGGTTTCGCCACCATCCGCTATCTCGCCCCCGGGGTGTCCGGCGAGGACATTCCCGAGCCGCTCACCGAGCCGCCACCAGAGTCGTGGTGTCGCGACAACCGCGATCTCCTGGTCGTGGCGGTGCCGCCACGAACCAACGAGATCGGGCTCGTGCAGCGCACCTTCCCCAACGGGACCCTTCGCATGATTGAGAGCGAAGGCGATCGTCACGGTCTGCTCGCCATCACCTACCAGGTCCCGTGCAGGCGAACCGGGTCCCGGTACGACACTGAGGGCACAGCCGCAACCGACTGACGACCGGCGCCGATCGTTTGTCCTGGCACCGCGCTGCCGGCGTAGGGACGGGAGCCCGCCGCCGTGGTGGGCCGTCGTCGCCAGCACTATATTGATACCGAGACCGGGGCGCTGAAAGAGACGGGCCCTGGATATCGGGGTCGGGCACATGCGCCAGGAGGCAGCCGGATGGGCGTCGATTCGACGACCCGGGACCACGGCGCCGGCAGCAGCACCGGCGATCGCGTGGCCGACCTCTGTGCCACGGTGGAGTCGTAGCTCGCGGTCATCGCCGGCCGGCCGGACATCGTTGCCGCCGCCTGCGGCGAGCTCGAGACCGCGGTCGGGGCTCGGACCGTACGGGACCGTTCCCTCCTTCTCCGCCTAGCCAGAGCCGTGGCCGGCGCTCGTAGCGAGGCCGCAGCCGAGCCGGTGGTCGCACTCCTCGGCCGCGCTGTCGACGCGGGTTCGATGACGGAGGTGCTGCCCGCGCTGCTCGCGGCCCGCTCCGCTGGAATCCGATCCCGAGCCTTCCATCTCGCCGCCGAGCACCTCGAGATGACCGCCGACGAGACGGTCCTGGCGGCGGTCGCCGGCACCATTGCCGACGACCCGCGGCCGATCGAGCCGACGCTCGTCGAACGGCTCGCCCGTTTCGTCGAGGACCGACCCGAGCTGCTCGAGCCCGACCGACCGGCGTCCCTGCGCCGACTCACCGCCCTCGTCCTTGACCGCAGCCGTGAGCCCGCCCCCGAGGGCTTAGCGGTCCGTCTGCTCGGCGCCGAGGCCCATCGTTGCCTCGCGCCCTACCTCGACTTCACGCGGGCCGGCGTCGCTGACCTGGTCGCACTGACACCACGGCGGCCGCCACCCTGTCTCGCGTCCATCGTACGGGCCGAGGCCGAGCTTGGTCGAACCGAGCTCGGCCGGCTGCTCAGTGAGCTCGGCTGGTCCCGAGTCGCCTGGGGTCTCGAGGTCACGAGGTGGGTTGGTCTGGCCGTCGACGGCGGAATGCCGCTCGTGGTGACGTGGAACGAAGCTGCCCTTTTTGACCGGGTCCCGGGCGTGCGACCGATCTGGGAGCGATGGCTGGCGGTGGCCCTCGGCTCCGGCGATCGGGCCGGCGGTGGCGCAGCCGTCGACCGTCAGGCGGTCGACCGCTTCCGCCGAAGCAACCTCCTCCATGCCGAGATGCTCGCCGAGCTCATGATCATGGCACCTCTGGACGGCCGCCGGGCGCGTCGACTCCTCGACATGGCTTCGAGACTGGCTGGCGACTTTGCTGCCCTGTTTGCAGATGTCGACGACGATGCGACGAGGGTCCCGGCGGCCATCGATCGGTTGATCCGGCCTCTCGTTGCTCGGATTGTCGACATCGCCGACGACGAGCCTGTTCCGGCGGCAGTCGCTCATTCGATTCTGGCCTTCGAGGACCCGACCCGCCTCGACGAGGTCGCCAGCCTGCATGGCCTCAAGCGACTGCTTCACCAGCGTGGCCTCAAGGCCGCCCTTCGCCGCTTCCGCGGCGCCTCCGGAACCGACCGGACGGTCGACCTTGCTGTGTGGCCAACGAGCCAACCGATCACCGTGTCCCGGCACCTTCGTTTCGTCGACCTCGAGGCCGGACCGAAGGAAGGCCTGCCCCTCGTCATGCGCCTCGCCGTCGACGCCTACGGGCGCCACCTGTTGCACGGCCTCGACCAGCTGCCCGACCTCGAGGCATTCTGTTACGGCAATGAGGTCCAGGCCTACCTCAACTTCCGCAACCATCCGGCCTTCCTCCGCGTCGACCTGGCGCCACCACTGCGCGGCGGTATGGTCGATCTCGAGTACTTCGCGGTCAGCCAGTACGAGATCGACAGCCATCCTGATCTCGAGCTGTCGGCGATTCGCGAGGCCTTTGCCGCCTTCGATCTCGATCTCGAGGTCGAAGGCGTCCGCCTTCATGCTCGATTCGACAAGGAACGGGTCCTCGAGCTTGGCCAGCTGGTGAGGCGGATCGGCGAGGTGCTCTGTCTGGTGCCGTACCTCATGGACCTGGACTGGACCATCGGGGGCCTCGACTACCCGCAGCCGGCACGGCTCACGATCGCCCGTGCGTGGGCTCACCGACTGCGGGCGTGGGGCGTGCTGCCGATCGAGCGGATTCTGACCACAGACCGCCGTCACGTCCTGGCGGCAGTCGAGTACGGTCCGGGTGGCGCGCTCGAGGTCGCCTGGGACGGCCGCGGCGCCTACCGCGACCGCCTGAAATCCGCATCGCCGGACGACCTGATGGAACGGCTCCGCGCGGCCCTGACCGATCTCGGCATGGCCGCCGCGGATCGCTGGCCCGAAGGCGGGCCATGGGGCGCCGGTCAGCTCGCATTGGACCGGACCGTCCTCGAGCCGCTGCGCGATGCCGTCCGGTCCGGCTGGATCGAGGCCGACGTCGGCGGCTTCCGGCGGGCCCCGGAGGAGCGGGTCCGACGTGTTCACGAGGCGGTCGTTCTCGCCGAGCTGCTCGCCGGGGACGCCGAAGCACTGCAGCACGCCCTCTCGACCGCCCGATTGGTCCGTGCCATCGAACCTCATCTGCGCTTCCGGACCACCGGCACAGTCGCCGGTCACGTCATCGACGAGGCCCGGCTGTGGCTGTCCACCGGGCCCGCCACTGTTGCCGCGCTGCGCGACGGCAGCGGCGTGATCCGGCTCGCGGTCGCCTGCGACGGTGGTCTGTTCGTACAGCGGATGGACCATCCGGACCGGCCGTGGCGCCTGGTCGGCGAAATCGGACCGGATGTGCTCGAACAACAACTGCGCCACGACGCCTACCCGATGCCGCCCCCGGGAGCTCCGGAGGACGTCGCAGCTGTGGTCGCCGAGCTCCGTCGTCCGGACCCGAGCACGACCGTCGGTCCCCCGGTGGACGAACGGGCGGTACCTGCAATCGCTGCCGCCCCGGGACGAGCCGCCGGCCCGGTTCGCCTCGGCACCGCCGGTCGTACCCCGGCCGGGCTCGACGACGCAGTGCTCGTGGCAGCCTCGGTTGCGCCGGCCGATGCACCCTTTCTGCAGCACGCGGCCGCCATCGTCTCCACCGGCGGCGGCGTGCTCAGCCATGCCGGCCTCATCGCCCTCGAGCTCGGCCGTCCGTCGTTGGTGGTCGGTGGCCGGTGGCGGGACGACAGCGATGGACCGGCCGCGCTGGTCGTTGAACGCGAGCAGCACCGTGAGGAGACTGCCACGGTGGCCGGGCTCGACGTCGTGTGCCGCCGCGGCCTCAAGAGATCGGAGGAAGAGCTGCGCGACGGCGACCTTGTCGAGGTCGATGCCGACCGCGGCCGTCTTGTGCTGCTCGGTCGGGATCCGGATGCCCTCACCGCGTGGGCCGCCGTTGGCGAGGTGCGCCGGCGGGGCGCCGCTCTTGCCGCCGCGGAAGCCGCCGACGAAACGATCCTCGAGCAACGTGGTCTATTACTGCGCGCGGTCCACCAGCTCGAACGCCTGGCCGAGCGGGCCACCTCGCCGTCGCTGGTTCGGTTTCTGGTTTGGGAGCTCCTCGTCGAGCTTCCCGCGGCGGTCGGCGCACCAGCAAGACCAGCGGTCAGACGCGTTCTCGGGGTGCTGCGACGATCCGCCGCCGGTGAAATCACCCGATTCGCGGTGAGCTGGTGCCTCGCCGAGCTCGAGCGCCGCCTCGCCGACAAGCTCGCCTCCGCCCGAGGACTTCTCGAAGACGCACGGACACCGTTCGAACCGCTGCTGGGGCGGGCAGCGGTGGTTCGTCTGGCAGCAGCCGTTCGAGAGGCCTCGGTCCTCGCGGATGGAGCCCCCGCAACGGCCCTCGAGCAGGAGCTGACCGATCTCGATCGTGATCTCTGCGAATGCCTCGATCGGCATCGGACGGCCGCTCTTGAACGCGTCTCCGAGACGACTCAAGAAAGCTCGGGCCTCCGGCCGGCCCTCGCCCGCCTGGCTGTCCTCGATCGGGTGCTCGCTTCAACTCCGGAAACTGCCAACCGGATCGCGGCTGCTCGCACCCGCCTGGCCGACGCCGACAGGACCGCGCGCGACCGGCATCAGGGCCGGTTGGTGGTCGACGGTGCGGAGCTCGGCATCGAAGCCACCAGTGAGGTCGGCGGCAAGGCGGCCACCCTCGGCGAGCTCCAGCGCACCCTCGGCAGCGACCGCGTTCCGGCTTTCTTCGCACTGACTCGACAGGCGTTCCGGGAGATCCTGTCGCGTCCCGTAGGTGAGGCCGGCGAAACCCTCGAGTCGTGCGTTCGGGCAGCTCTTGCGGGAGCTGCCGACGATCCCGGATCCGCCTCGCGCCGAATCCGGAGCTTGTGGGAGGGAGTCAGCCTGCCCTGCGCCCTCGACACGGAGGTTGTCGAACGGGTTCGGATCATCGAGGCCGCCACCGCCCGACCGATCGCCTTCGCCGTCCGTTCCTCCGGTCTCGAGGAGGACAGCACCGTGTCAGCCTGGGCCGGCCAGTTCGACACCTTCCTCGGCGTCGCGGGGGCGTCCGAAGTGTTGCGTTGCCTCCGGCTCGCGTGGGCCGGGTTGTGGACCGAGAGGGCGATGATTCGACGCGGGCCCGGCGCCGGCTTGTCCGGGGGAGGGATCGTCGTTCAACGAATGGTGACGTCGCGGATCTCGGGTGTGGTCCACACGACCGCGGTCGCGGCGGGCCGGCCGGACGAAATGGTGATCAACGTCGGTCTCGGCCTCGGTGAAGGTGTGGTGAACGGCACCGTTGAAGTCGATCACGTGGTCGTTGCCAAAGCGAGCGTCGGCTCCGCCGGAGGAATGCGCTTCCGCTACATCGTGGGCGACAAACGAGAGCAGGTCGTGGCGGACGCCGATCGACCCGGCGAAACGCGACGGCGACCGGCCCTTGCACACCAACGCCTGCGGCCAGCGCTCGAGTACCGCGAGCTCGAGACTCTGGTCGAGGCCGTACTGCAGATCGAGGAGGCATGGGGCGAGCCGCTCGACATCGAGTTCGCTTTCGAAGGACCCGAGCTGCGGGTCCTGCAGGCACGCCCGGTCCCCGCGGTCCACGCGACGGTTGCGGCAATGACCGCGGCCTGGCCGCTCGGCAGGAGGAACCCATGATCGGACGCGAAGAGGCACTGGAGTACCACGCCGGCCGACGACCCGGAAAGATTGAGATCACGGCGACCACGGCCTGTCTCGGTCCCCGAGAGATGCGGCTCGCCTACCTTCCCGGCTCCCTCCATCCGGCGCGTGAAATCGCCGCCGACCCCGCTCTCGTGGCCCGGTATACCGCACGCGCGAACCTGGTGGCCGTGGTCAGCAACGGCAGCGCGGTCCCCGGCCTCGGCAACGTCGGGCCGGTCGCCGCCAAGCCGGTGCAGGAGGGCATCTCGGTGCTGCTCAAACGCCTCGCCGACCTCGACGTGTTCGACCTCGAGCTCGCCACCGGGGATGCCGACCGGATCGTCGAAACGGTGCGCCTGCTCGAGCCCACCTTCGGGGCCGTCGATCTCAAGGACGTGCGAGCTCCAGAGGGCATCGCCGCCTACGAGCGACTCCGCGCGGAGGTCGCGATCCCCGTGTTGCACGAAGATCTTCAGGGACCGGCAGTGGTGGTCGGAGCGGCCCTGCTCAACGCCCTCGAGCTCGCCGACAAGGAGCTCGACGGGATCCGCGTCGTGGTGGTCGGCGCCGGCACCGTGGGCCTTGGCTGTGCCCGCCTCATTGCGGCCCTCGGCGTGCCGAAGGAGGCCATCCTCCTGTACGACGTCGACGGACCGGTGACTCGGGATCGGCCCGGCCTCGACGAGCAGCGGCTCACGTTCGCCGCAACCTCGCCGGCGCCTTCTCTTGACGTGGCGGTTCGCGGCGCCGACGTGCTGATCGGGGCTTCGGCGCCCGGGATCTTTAACGCCGACATGGTGCACGCTCTTGCCCCCCGACCGTTGGTCGTAGCGCTCGCCTTTCTCGACCCCGAGATCGAGTACGACGACGCCCGAGCGGTGCGCCGCGACGTCATGGTCCTGACCAGCCGCCTACGGCGGCCCAACGGCGTCTCGAGCTTGCTCAGCGTGCCCTATCTCCTTCGCGGGGCACTCGACGTCGGGGCGGAGAAGATCACGGACGGGATGCTGCTCGCAGCGTCCCGCGCTCTCGCAGACCTGGCGCGGGAGGAGGTCATCGAGGAGGTGAGTCGCGCGTACGGTGGCGAGAGCTTCGCCTTCGGACCCGAGTACCTAGTTCCTCGCGCGGTCGATCCGCGGATTCTCGACCGGCTGTCGACGGCAGTGGCGCCGGCGGCAGCTAGTGAGGGAATCGCAGCCAATCCCGTCGAACCGGAGCGCTACCGCGAGCAGCTTGTTACGCGACTTGGCGCCGGTCGCGAGGTCATGCGCGGGCTCCTCCTGCAGGCCCGCCGCCACGCTCCGCGCATTGTCTTTCCCGAGGGCTCTGCCGAGGTCGTGTTACGAGCCTGCTCGATCACCGTCGATGAGGGTCTCGGCCGGCCCGTGCTGCTGGGTAGGCGCGACCGGGTCGCTGCCGCGGCCGACCGCCTCGGCCTCGAGCTGCATGGCGTCGAAATTATCGACCCTCAGCTCGACCCGCGGGTTGACGCCTACGCCGAGGCCTACTTTCGCCGCCGTGGCCGGCGCGGTGTGACACCCGAAATGGCTCGGACCCGGGTCCGCGACCCTCGGTACTTCGGCGCCCTCATGCTCGACTGCGGCGACGCCGACCTCATGGTTTCCGGCGCTTCCGCTCCGTACGCCGAGTCAATTCGACCGGTGCTCGAGGTCATCGGACCGGCGCCGGGGGTTCGCCGGATCGCAAGCCAGTACCTGTTGTTGCGACCTGGCCAGGTCACCTTCCTCGCCGACTGCGCGGTCAACATCGAGCCCGACGCCGAGGGCCTCGCCGAGATTGCGTTGCTGTCGGCCGGTATGGCACGAGCAGCCGGAGTCGAGCCGCGGGTCGCCATGCTCAGCTTCTCGAACTTCGGCAGCGTCGACCACCCGTTGACCCGCAAGGTCCGACGTGCGGTGGACCTGGTGCGAGAGCGGGATCCGGAACTCGTAATCGACGGTGAAATGCAGCCCCTACCCGCCCTCGACACGGCCATGCGCCACCGGTACTTCCCGTTCGCTGAGCTCGGCGGCGACGCCAACGTTCTCATCTTCCCTGACCTCCAATCCGGCAACCTCGCCATGCACCTGCTGACAACCCTCGGCGAGCGGGTTGTAGTCGGGCCCGTGCTGCTCGGCGCCCGGCGCCCGGTTCATCTGCTGCAGTACGGCAGCACAGTACGCGAGGTGGTCGACCTCGCGGCCGTGGCGACCGTCTATGCCGCAGCCATGGGCCAGCTGCCACCCCTCGGCCCGCCCCGGGCTGTCGCCGGTTCGCGCTGACGGGGGTTGCTGGACCGGTGCGCTACTCGGCCGGGACGGGCAGGCCGTGCTGGCGCAGGAGCGACAGGCGGTCCCAGAAACCGCCAGTTCGATCCCGGCGTGCTTCTCTCTCGGAAGGCTCCCCGCCTCCGCAACGAGAACGTCATGTCATTCGTTCGCTTGGCCGCCGCCAACCTCCCGGGTACAATCTCACCTGTGTATTCCCACCGCTATTCGTCACACTCGCCTTATAGGATGCCCATTGCCGTGGCAATCGGGCTGGCATCTCTCATTGTGGTCGGGTGCGGAAACGGAGACCCTCGTCGGGCCCTCCTCCCGAGCCAGGGGTTCATCCTCATTTCCCTCGACACGGTGAGCGCCGAACACCTCAGTCTCTATGGCTATCATCGCGAGACGAGCCCGTTCCTCGATTCGGTCGCTTCACGAGGCGTTGTTTTCGACAATGCCTACGTTCAGCTCCCGGGAACGCTGCCATCCCACATGTCCATCTTCACCTGCCTGTATCCGGACCAACACAACGTCTTCCCTCCGGACGGCGTGTTAGCCGAAAGCATCCCGACGTTGCCGGAACTCTTCAAACGGGCCGGGTATCGCACGATCGGTCACACTGACGGAGGGTTTGTCAGCGGCCGTTTCGGCTTTTCCCGGGGCTTCGATCTCTACGATGACCGGAGGTTCATTCTTTGGGGCGGAGTGAATCACACATTCGCCCGGGGGCTCGCCTCCTTGGGCGAACTCGCTCCCGACGAACGGTTCTTCCTGTTCGTCCACACCTATGCAGCCCACGACCCATACAACCCCCCGCGACGCTGCCGCGACCTGTACTGGGACGGCCCGCCCCCCGAGGGGACGGAGTTGTCGGCGAGCAACGTGTTACGCGCCCACAACACCGGTGTAGCGCCCTTGAGTCCTGAGGTGGTCGCCTACTACGCTTCCCAATACGACGGCGAGATTCACTGCCTCGACGAAGAAATCGGCCATTTTTTCGACGGTCTCGAGGAACTCGGCCTCGCCGACCGGACGACTATCATGATCACCGCGGATCACGGCGAGGAGTTCCTGGAGCACGGGAAGCTCGTGCACGAGCAGATCTACCAGGAGAATCTTCACGTTCCATTGATCATAATCATCCCTGGGGTCGAAGGAGGACGTCGCGTGGAACAGGTCGTCGAATCCATCGACCTCGCGCCGACGCTTTTCGACCTCGCGGGCATCGAGGCTCCGCCGAATGTGCCGGGACGCAGCCTGTTGCCGCTGGTTCTCGGGTACGGAGCAGCACCCGATGAAGAAGCGTTCTCGCAGGCGATGAGTGGCGAGCGAGGCGTCTACTCCCGGACTGGAGACGAGCTTTTTCACCTTGTGCGGTACGATCCCGGTCCGGAAGCTCGGAACCAGCCCGTCACGGTCGCCAGTGCATTTCAGCTCTGGGTTCCCCCAGGT
>Ga0316576_10000034_pt1 | contig 40163 bp, 33 predicted proteins | sample S0NA_FD_203075 | JGI IMG/M metagenome (GOLD analysis project Ga0316576, IMG submission 203075) | Rhizosphere microbial communities from salt marsh grasses in Alabama, United States - S0-2_050615r3r5 | ecosystem: Host-associated > Plants > Roots > Rhizosphere | place: USA: Alabama | collected...
CGACGCCGAAGCACTCGGTGAAGAGGCTCGTGCCGGATGAAGTCGCCGCGGCGTCCGCAACGAGCGCAGCGTGGACCCTCTGGCCTTGCCACAGAGCAAGGGCCTCCAGCAGCGTCGGCAAGGCGCGCGGATGATGGGGGCTGGTGGCCAGCCGAGCCTTCAGCAGGGTCTCCCTGCCTCTGGCAGTGGCCAGCAGCCGGGTCTCGGTCTTTCGTGGATGAATCGCGGTCCAGATGGGCATCGGCATCCTCCTTACCGCTCGTTTCGAGGAGCGGCAGGAGCAGCTCTACCTTGGAGCGCAACTTCCTTGGACCGTGATCCGTCACGCATCTACGACTTTCGCGGTGGCGACGCTGGGCGTCCCGGTGGTCCAGGCGACCCTCTGGGCTCTGCTGGTGACGGCGACGGGCTGCTCGGAGCGAGACCACCCGCGCAACGCGGCGGCACACGTCCGAGCAGTACAGATGCCCCCGATCGCAACGGCTACACAGGAAGAAGACCTGACGACATGCAGGCCACGCGCAGACGACAAACCGAAGCGAGCTTTCCACTTCCCAGCTTCACCAGGCAGAAAAGTGGACATGCGCTCCGCAGCGTGCGACCCATTGGGTACCACTTTCCGGGCGCTATGCCCAACCGGAGCCGGGAGCGGCTACTCCCGGCTCTTCTCTTTTCAGACCGGTCTATCCTGCCAGGGCGAGCTGCGCCACTTTCCGAACCGTCACGGCCTCTGGTCCAGATTCCCGCGGTTTCTGGTGATCGTCGACACCTGGGGTCAGATCGTTCTCGACCCAGCCTGCGACGTGCTGAAACTCCTCAAATTCGATGTCCTCGCTTTCGGCCGCGAACCCGCGCAGGTGCTCTGGCTCGTCGATAACGGCTTCGTAAGCCCCTTGGCCCATCGATATCAGCCAGCTCGTGAAATCGGACCAGGAATCATCACCACATCCCCCACCAAGCTCATTTGCGACAGTGCGAAGCTCGTCTGAGTCGGCCTCGTCCTGAAGATCTCCGAAGTGGCGCTCGAAGCTCGCTACCTCGTCGAGAGACATGGTTCTTAGTCTGTGGTAAAGCCGTTTCAGTTGCAGAGGGAAGCGCCCTTCAGCGCCCTGTCGGGATGCTTCGATGACCTCCCAGAAATCCCTTCGCTTCATGACGTTGGCTCCTCAAACCACGATGGTGTCTTCTTTATGAATCAATGTGTTGGTGAAGCACAACTCGCACCAACATCCTCATGCCGCACTGCTGCCACCCTGCTGCCACGACCCCGCGCCATCAGACGGAATCCAACGGATCCAACCGGAGCCAGTCGGAAGGGACATCGAAGCGGAACATCAAGGGAATCGAGTCTAACGTCGCGTACCGCAAGGGCTTGTTGTCATTGGTAAAATAGGGTTCGATTCCCGTGCACTTCCGCCATAACCTCCCGGAATCGATCGCGATATTTTCGCTGTAGCAAGCGGTGTAGCAAGATCCCCGTCGAGCCCTCCCATTCCGTCGACGTTCGCCACCTTCGGCAGCGCGATCAGTCGTCCCTCGAGGAGTTCGATCCGCAGCTTCGCGACCTCCGCGCAGTACGCCTCCCAGGGGAGCGTTGTGTAGGCGTCCATGATGTCCCCCGAGGGGCCGTGGGTGATCCAGCGGAGGATGTCCTTCCGGGCGCCGTCGGCCAGCGCGAGGGAGATGAAGGTCCTGCGTAAGTCGTGTTGCCGTCGCTTCCGTAGGCCGAGCATCTCGAGGTCGCGGTGGAACTGCTGTAGGCCCACGTGGACGTTCCGTACCTCCCCCTTCGGCGATGGCACGATCAGATCGTCGAGTCTCGGTGGCCGACCGATCATTCGCTCCCAGCCACCGAGTTTCCAGGCGGCGAGCACTCGCGCCAGCGTCGGGTGAACCGGGACTTGCCGCGGTACGTCCGTCTTCACGCCCTTCATCGCCCGTCGGTGGATGTTGTAGGAGCGCGCGAGGAGCAGCCGACCGAGCGGCTTGAGCGCTGCGTCGTACATCCGCCAGGGGAGCGCTGCCCCCTCGTTGAAGCGCATCCCGCCGCCGAGGAAGAGCAGCGCGTACAGAGTTCGCCTGTCCTCGGGGATCCGCTCGTCAGATATCAGCGTCTCCGTTTCCTCGCGAGTGAAGATCGCCAGAGCGCGCCAGGTCGGGTCCTTATCCACCTTCTTCGGAAGATCCTGCTTACCTAGTCGACAAGGGTTTCTATCGATGAGCTCGTCGGACTCTGCGGCAGCGAACATCGTGTGCAGCGTTCCGTAGACGTGGCGAACCGTTCGAGGCGCGCGTTTTCCCTCGAGCGCGCGGATCAGCTTCTTGATGTGCCGGGGCCGCACTTCGTCGACTCGCATCGGTCCGAGGTCCGGGAGCGCGTCACAGCGGAGCCGCGACTCGTAGTCCCTAGCCGTGCTCAGATTCCGTTTCTGCTGGGTCTCGATCCATCGCCTCGCGAATCGCTCGACGGTGATCGGGCCCAGCTCCGCCTCGCCCAGCTCCGCGCCAGCTACGATCTTCGCCTCGAGCCGCTCGAGCAGCTTCCGCGCTTCCTTCTCCTGCCCGACGAAGAGGCGCGAGGAGCGCTGCGTCCACTTCCCGTCGGAGCCCTTGAACCGCAGCCAGAGCACGCGGCCTCGCGCGAATACGGAGCCCATCAGCGGCCCTTTTCGGCGCGCTCCCGGTCGAGCCGCAGGATTCTACGCGCCTCCCCGTCGAGATCGGCCGAACACCGCGCGTCCGGGGACGTCAGCGCCGCGTCGAGATCCTCGGGGCGAATGCGCCACTGGTTTCCCGCCTTCGACGCGCGAAGCCGACCGGACTCGCACCACTCGCGGATCGTCGCGGGCGTCAGGCTCACGTACATCGCAGCCTGCTAAGCTGAAAGGTAGCCGTCGGGAAATGAGCCGTCACGGGGGGCACTCGCCAAGCGACTCATCTCGAGGCGGATCGCCCGGAGTTCCTCGGTCAGGTCCGCAGCGCTCACGCCCCGACGGGCGAGCTCGGCGGCTAGCTCGGGCGCGGCTCCGAGACTTTCCGCCAACTCCGCGAGGAGCCTGATGGTGGTCACGACCCACCTCTAGCGTTTTCCCGGGCAAACGGGTCCCGTACCTCAGGCGGTCTAACCCATCCGCCGCCGACGGTCCCCCCGGGTCGGATCCAACCGCACCCCCCTATCCCGGTTCCGCTGAAGCTACTCTCGCTCACCGGGGGCCTCTCTCCGCAGTATCGGGCTGCGACTCGCCATCGTCCGGTGGGTACTCCTTCTCCAGTTGCCGCAACCCACGATCCAACGCAACTCGGACCAACGCTGTGAAGGTGGGACGAGCCACGGCGGACATCGCCGGCGTGCCTGCCAGGCGAGGCAAGAGATCGTAGACCCGGGCAGCCAGCTCCCCCGGTATTCGCATCATCACGGACTTGAACTCAGCCAAGGCCTCCCTCCTTGCGTAAGCTGGTTGTATACACGCGGCTTCTATTTGTCAACAGAAAGAATCATCCCGTCCGGCCTCGACTCTTACCCCGCCGGGGTTTCGCCTCGGCCGCCTCCTCCCGGTCGAGAGCGACGGAGAGGAGGTTCCGTACCACGTCTGCCCGGGTGATCCCGATCCCTGGGGTCCGTAGCCGGACCCGTTCCAGGTGGCGATCAAGCCGTTCGACCAGGTCGGTGGGTAGCCGGAAAGCCACCTGTATCGTTTCGCCCATGCTCCTCGTTCGTGACATCGATTCCTCCTATTCCACCGGCAAGCGCAACTCCCAAGGCGCCGGCGGTGTCGATTCTCTTTCACTCGCCTCGGTCATTCGGCGCACCTGCGAGGCCGCGAAGGGGCGACCTGCGCGGGAGACGTGCCCGAGGCCACCGAGCGCCTTAGCTACCTTCCGCAGTGACAAGCCGGAGGCGCGGAGTCGACGCGCTTGCCGGACGACCTGCTGCTCCGCGTCGTCCTCCTCGAGGCGCACTCCGTCGGCGGCGACTCGAAAGCCGAAGGGAGCCTGCCCGCCGGTGAACTCCCCCTTCTCGGCCTTGTGCCGGAGGGCCACGGAGGTCCGCTCCCGAATCTGGTTTCGCTCCATCTCCGCCGCGCCTGCCATCACGGTTAAGAAGAACCGGCCCATCGCGGTACTCGTGTCGACGGCCTGGCCGCCGAGATCGGCGAGGTGGAGCGCGACGCCGCGGCGGTCCCACGCCCGGGTGACGGCGAGACAGTCGGCCGCGTCCCGGAAGAGGCGGTCGAGTTTCCACCCGACGACGGCGCCGATCTTCCCGCTGTCGGCGAGATGCTGGACCTCCGCGCCCCCCTTCCGCGCGGCCAGGGGCTTTCCGCCGGAGACACCGGCGTCGACTACCACGCTCGCCACCTCGAGTTCGCGGAGCGCGCAGTAGGCGCGCAGGCAGGCTTCCTGATACTCCAGACTTACGCCCGCGCTCGCCTGCTCCTCGACGGAGCAGCGGACGTAGAGGACCGCTCGGGTGGTGTCGCTTCGCATCCTCTCGGCTAGTCGTCTCACAGTAGGAGACTACCCAGCCGTCGCTTTTTGTAAACCAGAAAGAAACAGCAGGACCGCGCCGTTACGGTCGCGCTAGCACAGCATGGATCGCATCCACGCCCGAAAGGACGTGTCTTGGTGAGGTCTAATCAACAGTGGTCAAGCAGGACGGCGGTCCGTCCGAAGGAGAACGTACCGACGCCTTCGACGAGACTTAAAGCTGAACGCGTTCAAGTCCACAACTGGGACAGCGCATCGAATTGGAAACCCGGCCAAGTGCTGTCTGACAGATGGGACACTCTGTAGACTCGGAGGGGGAGACCTTGGCCAGACGTTCCTTGAGCCCCACAACGGACTTGGATTTCAGCGTGAAATAGAAAGCTAGAACGGCAGCTACAGGCAGCGCCGCTCGCAGGGACCAAATGACCGCCTCTTCCCCCGGCTCGATTGGCATGAGCCACGTTGACACAGCAACAAGTGCCAACAATATACATCCGAGGACCTTCATCGGCTTGGACGTCTTGATCCTCTGGTGAGGAGGGCTTCCACACGTCGCACAGATCCACCGCTTCAAGAAGCCAAGCGGAATCAGCGGCACAAAGAAAAGGTGCAATGTGTCGAAGGTTCTGACCTGATGGCTCACCCTCTGCTTGTCACAGGAGAGGCAATAGTCATTGCGAAACGCGACGACTCTTGGCGCCCAGCGATATCTACCGTAAACAACAGTCATATTCACATCTTACCCCGATGGATACTTCATGCTGTACATCGCGTCAATAGCAAACACGGCGAGCAAAAGCGATAAAGGTCGATCGGCGCTGCGAAAAGTGGCGGCGGAGGAGTACCAGGGTTTGGGCCTGCCGAGCCCGTGGCTGAGGATCTGCTCATCATCCGACGTGGCTTGGTCCGCATGGACAGCAGTCCATATCTCCAGCTTCGACTGAGCGATATGAACCTCTACAAGCAGCTCGTTCATCCGCAGGTCTGCGCTCTCATCGAAGCCGGTGAGTGCGAGGGCGCCCCGGTGATCGTCTCCAGGTACGTGCTCGGCAAGAGCCTCCTGGACCTGATGGTGCACTATCGGGTACACCGTATGACAGCCCGTGACAGGGCCATCAACGAACAAATCTATTTGCAGTGTCCTTCCGTCAGACAGCTATCTCCCGGCTCGCAATAGACCGATCCGCCATAAGGCCCATCGCCGCACATCGGTCCGCCCGCCTCTGGATAGGCGTCGTAGGTGCCGTCGGCGTTCGTTGTACAGCTAGCGGCGTCCTGGCCCAGACAGCTATCTCCCGGCTCGCAATAGACCGATCCGCCATGAGGTCCATCGCCGCACATCGGTCCGCCCGCCTCTGGGTAGGCGTCGTAGGTGCCGCTCACGACCGTCTGGCACTTTGCCGTGTCCTGTCCAATGCAGTGGTCACCTGGCTTGCAATAGACGGAACCACCGGAGGGGCCATCACCGCACATCGGTCCTCCTGCAGCCGCGTAGGCGTCGTAGGTCTCCCCGTAACTGGTTTGGCTCGATCCGGTTGAGCTGTCGCCGCAGCTCGCAAAGACGAACCCACCGAACAACAAAAAGACATAATTTGTATACATAACGAGGTATTACCATGATCGGGAAACTATGACAACAACGCCTGATCCCCATCGACCTGATCCCCGACTTCATCCCGGTGCTGGGGCTACCTCGACGATCTGATCATCGTTCCGGCCGCGATCCTGCCGACCGTCCGCCTCGTTTTCGAGCAGGTGATGGCCGAACTACGGGAGGAGGCTGAGCACCGACCGGCAGGCTGGAACCCAAGGAGCATGGTCTGGGCGGTGGTCGTGGTCCTGGTCTGGCTGCTGCTGGCCAGCCTGATCACCTGGCTCGTCCTGTGCCGGTCACCGTCAGTTCTTCCAGCCCCCATCGTCATACGACTCCATCACGTCCTTCAGCCGGTCGTAGAGCCCGTCCAGCTCCTTTTCGAGCTTCTTGCTCTTGCAGTGGTTGGCCTCGGCCGCGATGTAGCCCAGCAGCTCGTCGAGATCGGCGAGAGTGAAGCCGAAGTTGACCGCCCCGGCCTCGGGCGGGACCTGCTCCAGGGGCTTGGTGATCTCCGGGCCGACCATCGTGTGCTCGATGATCAGCTTTCGGTCCCGAGCCGAGAGTTTGACCGGCACCATTTGCCCCTCGGCGATCTTGGTCCGCTTCTTCGGCGGGCCGTTGAGCACTAGCGAGAGCAGGTCCACTGCGGAGACGAAATCCGGCTCGTCGCTCGCGACGGGCCGGGAGCCCTTCTTGGGGGGAGCAGGGGCAGGTTTCGGCTCGTCCTCGGGCACCAGCGGTCGGCGTGGCCTCGGCCGGGGCGGCGCGCCCAGCAGCTCGCGAGCCACGTCCGTGGGCGGTGTGTAGTTGAGCATCGTGTACAGGTTCTCGGCCAGGCGGTCTTCCACCCTCTCCAGGGTCGCCGGTCCACGAGAGCTGTCGGACAGGATCGCCTCGGCCATGAAGGCGGCATCGTTCATCGACCCCAGCACGCGCCGGCTCCTGGTCTTGCCGATGCGGACCTGCTGGAAGTGGAACGTCTCCCGCTCGATGGCCTCCCTGGGGATCTCCAGTCGGCGCAGCAACGCGATGACCCGCTGCTTGAGCTCGGCCAGCACGTCGGCGTCGTGGCGCATGACCACCGAGAGCATGGTCCGCTCGTTGGAGATCAGGATCAGCGGCCACGACTTCCGCATGAAGATCAGGTTGCCGTACCAGTCGCCGAGGGCCGAGGTGGGCTCCACGTCCTCGGGCTCGGGCTTGACCCCGAGGTGTTGCTGGAGCTTCTTGGTGCACCGGAGTGTGATCATGATGGCCAGCGGGACGAGTACCACGGCCCCGATCCTGCTGCCACCCTGCTGCCACGACCCCGCGCCGCCAGACGGATCCCAACGGATCCAGCCGGAGCCAGTCGGAGGGGCCACCTCACCACAAGATCAAGGGAATCGGGTCTAACGTCGCGCACCGCAAAGGTTTGTTGTTATTGATAAAAATGGGTTCGATTCCCGTGCACTTCCGTCTGTTTTTTCCCCAGTAGCTCGCTAGGTGCACTGCCCATTGACGCAGGTCTGGCCGGTGGGGCACACGTTGCCACACACGCCGCAGTTGTTGACGTCGCTCCGGAGGTCCACGATCAAACACCAGGTGTCGTTGGGACCCGAGCAGTCGGTCATCCCAGGCGGGCATCCGCACTTGCCCTGCAAACAAGGCCACGCCGGCCCGCATGTGTTGCCGCACGCGCCGCAGTTGCCGTTGTCGACCTGCAGGTCAACGCACTTCCCGTTGCAGTCCGTGAAGCCGGAGGTGCAGGTGCAGGCGCCGGACTGACAGGCGAAGCCGTTGGCGGTGTCGCAGAGGTTGCAGCACGCGCCGCAGTTCCAGTTGTCGGACTTGGTGTCGACGCAACCGCCGCATCCGGTGCAGTCGACCAGGTCGCCGGGGCAGACGCAGGTCCCTTGGCGACATGTGAGCCCGAGATTGGGGTCGCAGGATGTGCCGCAAGCGCCGCAGTTGTTGTTGTCGGCGGAGACGTCGACACATGTCCCGTTGCAGTCGGTGAGCATCCCAGGGCAGGTGCACACGCCGTACTGGCAGATGTTCCCTGGATCGCACTTGGTCCCACAGATGCCGCAGTTGTGCTCGTCACTCGTGATGTCGACGCACCTGTCCATGCAACGGACCGCGGGCGGACGGCAGCCGCGCGGGGGCGGCGCGCCGCAGCCGGACAGGACCAATAGACTGAACAGGATTCCCCGCAGCATGGCACCCCCTATTGCCCGCGATGATACCACGCGGCGCGGCCTTGGGGTGCCGGACGTAAACGAGTTGCGAGGTTCCATGCAGCGTTTGTTTGACAGGGGCGGCGCGGGTCGATAAGCGTCGTTCTTGGGTGTGTGTCATGGTGGAGACGATCGAATCGACCATCGAGGCCATTCGTGCCGCGTTTCGCGGCGTGCCGCGGGGCGAGATCACGCTTCACGAGGCCGAGGTGATCGACAGCTACGGGACCGCCAAGGAGCGCGCCGCGGCGCGCCGGCGGGATACCGAGGAGCGCTGGGAGGAGATCCCCGACAAACAGATCGAGGAGTGCTCGAACGCCCTCAGCCACCTCGATCCGCAGAGCTGGCGCTACTACCTGCCGCGATACATGGAGTGGACGCTCGTCCACCACACGACCAGCAGGTCCATCACCGTCGACCACACGATCTACGCCCTCCTGCTCGGGGGTGACGCATCCATCAACGACTACCTGCGGGCGCGTTACCGCCAGCTGACCCCGGAGCAGTCCCGGGCCGTCAGCCGCTTCCTGCAGATCATGGCCCGCGCCGACGAGCACGCCGACGCGGGGGCCGCGGGGGAAGCGCTGCAGAAGTACTGGCACAAGCTCTCAGTCGCCGGGCAAGTGGAAGGCTGAGCAGGTCGCACCGCTGGATCACATGGCGGCGCCGAGGACATGACAGCGCACGCGCGTCATGCGGACAGGATTTCGTCCGAGCCTTGACCGTGCTACATAGCGGCAACCGGATGCCGGCGAAACAGAACACGCTCGACCACAAGACGTTCACGGCCTCGCTCCTCTCCGCGTTGCAGGAGGCGGGCGCCAATGTCAACGAGCACTCGGTGAAGGAGCGACTCGGCCTGGATCCACTGGCGCAACACTGCGAGATCCGCATGTATGGCGCACAGTACTTCTACCCTCTCGCTGCCGAGTGCAGGCTGACCTGGGTCTGGGACGCCCTGTTGGCCGCGCGTACGACCACCGGTGGGGGCGAGCTCTCCCTGCGCGTCGAGGTCAGCGGCCGCTACGAGGAACACCTCGAGGACAGCGTGCCCCCCTGGCTCGTCGTGCACGTCGACCTCCGCGCAGGGGAACTGGGGGTCTGGGATCCAATGCTGGATCACCCCTTGCCTCCTCCCGACGCCCTGCGCCAGTGGCGTGCGGCGGTGCTGACGGAGATCGGCCCCCTCTTCCCCTGCAAGCGGCTCGCGTTCGCCGGCGATCCGGCGGGTCTGACGGAGAGCGCCAGCGACCCGCCGGAGGTGCAGATCCGGTGCGATCCTGACGGCCACCTTCGTCTCGTCGGGGTCCGCATGCACGGGCAACAGGGCTTCTGGCTGCCGCGCAGGTGGGAAATCCAGAACCTGGCTGATCCCGATCCTCTGCCCGACCTGGCGGACTTCGCCCGACGGGTCACGCTCGCCCTCGACCGCTGGGACATGGCGACGGATGCGCTCCGGAAGGCTGAGGAGGGGGCCGGGCGATGACGGCGGAGAGCAAGGGTGCGCTCGACCACCAGGCGTTCAGGAGTCTGCTGGTCTCCGCTCTGCAAGAGGAAGGGGCAACGTTTTCCATGGGAGAAGTGGGGCAGTCCGTTGACCTGGAAGATCTGAATCTGCGGAGCACCGTCCGTCTGTCCTTCCCCTCGCCCCACGAGGCGCTCGTCGTCTGGTGCAGCCTGCGCTGGGACTGGGAGCCCCTGCTGACGGCGAGGAGCGCCCCGTGGGCGAGGAAACCCTGCGAAGCAGGCTCACCGGCCGTGACGAGCGCCATCTCCGGCTCAGCCAGCAGCACCACGCCGTGCCCCGCTGCCCGGAGGAGATGCCCCCTTCTGCACCCGAGAGCGCCCGGGAGACTACTGCGACGACGAATACGGTCCGGGGATCTGGACCCGGCCGCTCCACCCGCAGGCCAGGGTGGCATTCGGGCCCGACGGCGAGCTGCGACTGGCAGGCGTCCGGATGGGCGCGCAGCAGTTCTTCTGGATGCCTCGCGGCTGGGACCTCCCCATGCGGCCCCGCGACCCGGACATCTCCGACGAGCTGGCGGACCTCGCCCGGCGGCTGGCCGAGGCGACGCGCCGCTGGAGCGAGGCGGCGCGGGTGCTCCTCGTTGCAGGCGCCTCGCCTGCCGGACCCCGCTGAACGCGCCGCCGCTGACTCGGCGGCGCAAGCCTGCTAATCTCCGTGCCGAAAGGGGATGGACCCATGAAGCTCGCTCGTTTGATCCAGGTGTCTCTGATGGTCACGCTCGCCGCCTGCGCCCGCCCGCTGCCCCCGGCGTCGGCGCCGGCGACCGAGGTCGAGCCGGCGTCGCAGCCCGCGGCGGCCCCGGCCAAGCCGCCGGCGGCGGCGCAGAACCCGTTCTTCCAGCCCAGCGCCCTGCCGTTCCACATGCCGCCCTTCGACAAGATCAAGGACGCGGACTACGCGCCGGCGTTTGCGGAGGGGATGGCCGCGCAGCGGCGGGAGATCGACGCCATCGCGCGCGACCCCAAGCCGCCGACCTTCGAGAACACCCTGGTCGCCATGGAGCGCTCGGGGCAGCTGCTCACCCGCGTGGCGAAGGTCTTCTTCAACCTCAACGCGGCGAACACCAACCCGACGATGCAGAAGATCGAGGCCGACGTCGCGCCCAAGCTGACCGCGCACCGCGACGCGATCCTGCTCGATCCGAAGCTCTTCGCCCGCGTGGACGCGGTCTACGGCCAGCGCGACAAGCTCAAGCTCGACCCGGAGTCGGCGCAGCTGCTCGAGCGCTACGAGCAGATGTTCGTGCGCGCGGGCGCCCGGCTCTCCGCCGCCGACAAGGTCAAGCTCAAGGAGATCAACAAGGAGCTCGCCACGCTGACGACCCGCTTCCGGCAGAACGTGCTCAAGGCGACCAAGGCGGGCGCGGTGGTCATCGAGGACGAGAAGGACCTCGACGGGCTGTCGAAGGAGCAGATCAGCGCGGCGGCCGAGGCGGCGAAGGCGCGCGGCCTCGAAGGGAAGTGGGTCATCACGCTGCAGAACACGACCATCCAGCCCCCGCTGGCGCAGATGTCAAGCCGCGCGGTGCGCGAGCGCGTGTTCCGGGCGTCCGTCGGCCGCGGCAACGGCGGTGAATACGACACCACGGCGATCATTGCCAGGGTCGCCGCGCTGCGGGCGAAGAAGGCCAAGCTGCTCGGCTACCGGGACTACGCCGCGCTGGCGCTCGCCGAGGAGACCGCCCGCACCCCCGAGGCGGTGAACAAGCTCCTCGGGCAGCTCGCGCCCGCCGCGCTGGCCAAGGCCAGGCAGGAGGCGCGGGACATCCAGCGGCAGATCGGCGCCGAGGCGAGGGCCGGACGCGCCAAGCGGATCAAGCTCCAGCCCTGGGACTGGGCGTTCTACGCCGAGAAGGCGCGGAAGGCGGGCTACGACTTCAGCGATGCGCAGGTGAAGCCGTACTTCGAGATGGGCCGTGTCCTGCGTGACGGCGTGTTCTACGCGGCGCACGAGCTTTACGGGATCACGTTCGCCGAGCGCAAGGACCTGCCGGTCTACCACCCGGACGTCCGCGTGTTCGAGGTCCACGAGGCCGACGGCTCCCCCGTCGGGTTGCTGCTCCTCGACTACTACAAGCGGGACAACAAGCAGGGCGGCGCCTGGATGGACGCCATCGTCGACCAGACGACCCTGCTCGGCCAGAAGCCGGTCGTGATCAACAACCTCAACGTCCCGAAGCCGGCGCCCGGCGAGCCGGCGCTGCTCACCTTCGACGAGGTGTCGACGATGTTTCACGAGTTCGGGCACGGGCTCCACGGGCTCCTCTCCGCGGTGCGCTACCCTCTGCTCTCGGGCACCAACGTGCCGCCGGACTTCGTCGAGCTGCCCTCGCAGTTCAACGAGATGTGGGCCCGGGACCGTGGAGTTCTGGCGCACTTCGCCCTCCACCACAAGACGGGGCAGCCCATGCCCAAGGCGCTGCTCGACAAGGTGCTCAAGGCGCAGAGCTACGGTCAGGGGTACGCGACGCTGGAGTACCTGGAGGCGGCGATGCTCGACCAGTCCTGGCACCAGATACCACTGGCCGACGCGCCGCCAGCGGCAGAGGTGATGTCGTTCGAGGCGCGGGCGCTCTCCAAGGCGCGGGTGGCGTACCCGCCGGTGCCGCCCCGCTACCACTCGACCTACTTCAACCACATCTTCTCCGGCGGGGACTACGCCGCGGGCTACTACGCCTACATCTGGAGCGAGGTCCTCGCGCGTGACGCCGGCGCGTGGTTCTACAAGCACGGCGGGCTGACCCGCGCGAACGGCGACGCGTTCCGCGCGAAGATCCTCTCACGCGGCCGCACCGAGGAGCCTGGCAAGCTCTTTCGCGCCTTCTACGGCGCCGAGCCAGACATCAAGCCGCTCCTCGAGTACCGCGGGCTGACGCTCCCCAAGCCCGCGCGGAAGAAGTAGCTCTTACCGCCGCTCGAGAGAGCCCGGCTACCGGATCCCGCCGACCTTCATCAGCTTCTCCGCCAGCGGATCGCGCATCTGGCGCACCACATCCTGGTCGATCAGCTCCTCGAAGACCGGCTTGCCGGAGAGCTGGGTCACCATCTTGATCACGTCGTCCTGGGGCCGGACCGACTCGAGGCCCGCGTTCGCGACCATGAAGGGCAGCTCCCCGGAGACCGGCGATGTCTCCACGGTGACGGGGAAGCGGAGATCCTCCAGGATTCCCTTCACCCCCTCGTTCCGATCCAGCGCGAGCCAGAACGCCAGGCTGTTGATCGCCAGCTGCTTCGACTCGGTGGCCTGGGGCTTCTCGCCGGCCATCCTGGCCCGCAGCAGGTCGTGCAGGGTGTAGGGGTAGTCGTAGGCAATCACCCAGCGGATCGGCGAGGAGACGATGATCGTCTGGGACGGGTCAGCGCCCAGCTGGTAGTGGTACTCCCAGGGGTAGATCCTCAGCCTGGGTTTGATCGCCGGCAGGGGCGAGCGCAGGTGCCCTGGGAGGCCGAACGCTTCGCGGAAGATCTCGGAGAAGCGGCTCTCCAGCAGGGCGTAGCTCTCGTCCGCCCCGCGCCCGCGCTCCTTGCTTCCTCCCTCCACGTGCCCGCCGAGGATCCTCTCCGGCGCGAGCAGGGGGGCCAGGGCGCTGAGGTGCGATATCAGGCGTTCCTGGAGGTAGCTGGACATCTTCTGCGACATCTCCCGCAGCGGCGGCATCTGCTGGAGGTCGATCTCTTTGACCTGGGTCATGGCGCCCCTCGACTCCCACGTGGTTGTCCCGCAAGGTTCGCCCAATTCCGCGGCGGTGTCGAGCGGGCGCTCGCGCGGCGAGGGTCAGCGGATGTGGTTCTGGGTGAATGGGAAGTAGCGCAGGCCCCGGGTGGGCTGGTAGCTCGGCTCCACCGCGTCGGGGACGATGCCCAGCGGCCGCGTCTCCACCTTCCCGTCGGCGAACTGCACCTTCAGCGCCAGGCTGTTGCCCGGCTCGGCCCTGAGCCCGACGGTGAACGCCTCGCGCATCTGCGTCGGACGGCTCTCCTGGCCGGTTGTTTGGTTGACGATGGAGACGCGCGCCGAGGCGGGGGCGGTGTGCTTTCCACGGACCGTGACCCGCGGCGCGCCGTCCGGGCCGTGGTGGGCCACGGTCCGGCTCACGGTCCCGGGCTGGAGCCAGTTGGCGTACACGTGGCGGTAGACGCTCTCCGCGCTGCCGTAGTTGCCGATGGGGCGCTCGCCCGGGTGAGGCATGCTGGTGTGGATCACGTGGGTCTTGCCCCCCGGCCGCCGCACGAGGAGCTTGAGGGGAGTGTGGCCGAGGATCGCCCCGTCGAAGCGCACCTCGTGTCGACCGCTCTGGTCCGGGGCGCTGTGGATGGTCGCCCGGCCGAAGGACTTCCAGACCGGCCGCTGACCCTGGCCCGGGGCGATCTGCTGCAAGACCTCCACGGTGGAGTCCGCGGAGACGTTGGCGAGGCTGAGCACGGTCTGGTTCCTGGCGCCGTAGAAGTTGAACATCGTGCCGCGCTCGGCCCGGCCGGGGATCAACTGGTGGCGCAGGCTGGCCTCCGGCCTGGCCAGGGGCCGCCGCCGGTGCGTGTTGACGGCCTCGCCCCGGACGTTGGCGCTGATCGTCTGGAGCTTGCGGCCGGCGGGCTCCACGAAGTGGTAGGCGATGTCCTTGCCCGCCTGCGTGCCGCGGGCGAAGGTCACCCGGCCAAGGCTGCGCGTCAGCGTGCTCTCGATGCCGGACCTGTCCTTCATCTGGATCGTCAGCTCGAGCTGCTGCTCGGTGTCCCTGGCCACCGGTACCCGGGCGTTGAAGGAGCCGAACCGTGTCGCCGTCCCGCTGATCGCCTCGCCGGTCTGCAGGTTGCGCACGGTGTAACGCGCGCCGGCGGGCAGGGCGCGGACGCCCTTGACCTTGACCAGGGTCTGCTTGCCGTCGGTGAAGGCGTCGGTCTTGAGCAGGTTCCGGCGCTGGATGAACCCCTCGTATTTCGGAGCGAGGGTGCCGCTCCTGGTGACCAGAATCGAGTCGTGGCGCCCCTGGTTGATGCGCGAGTGCTCGGTGGGCAGCCCCTGGACCTGGCCGCGGATCGCCCGCTGCTCGCTGCCGCTGGCCCGGGCCGCGTGGCTCCAGTCGAGCAGGTAGGGCTGGTTGACCGGCAGCACCTTGTCCGGGGACTGCCAGGTGCTGGCGATCTCGCCCGAGGCGATCTCGGGGCTCGCGTTCTCCGTCTGCCAGACCGTGCGCAGGTTGGTCGTGGCCTGGACGCGCGCTCTCAGCGCGCCGAACCGCGATGCCGGGCCGTGGTGGTGCTTGCCCTGGTGTGGGGACAGGTCGATGGGCCGCGACGGATCCTGGACCCTGAGCCGGGCGCGGGCGGCGCGGGGCAGCCCGCTGATCGTGACCTTGGTCGGGTCCGCGCGGTGCGACTGGTGCTCCTGCTGCACGCCCCAGGAGACGATGTCCACGTTGACCCGGGCCGGCGGCCGGGCGGTGTAGATCACCTTGGGCTGGAACCTGGGCGGCCGGTGCGGCGGGCAGCTCTTGGGCGGCTCGGGTCGCCCGGCTCGTGCGGTGCTCCCCAGCGCGACAAGCGCGCCGAGACAGATGCAGGTGATGCCAGATCGCATGTGACTCCTCCGTGGCGGGGAGACAAAGCAACCGGCGGGCCAGCAGGCGCCGGTCAGAAGGTCAAGGCTGTCGGGCAGTTCCCACGATGAGACAAATGTCCAGGATCGCCCCCCCGGCTGTTTGGGTTGCCAGGCTCAGCGGCGGCTGACGTAGACCCGGCCGTGGTGCCGGTAGGCCCGGCAGCGCCCGAGGTCGTCGCGGCGGATGCAGCGGGCGCCGCGGGGCGCGTGGCGTACCCGGCTCCAGGAGGAGCGGTGGTCCAGGGAGTCGCGAGCCGCGCGCCGCGCGCGGGAGAATCGGCGGGCCCGGCGGGCCCGCGCCCTGCGGTAGCGTCGGGCGCGGCGGGCGCGCTTGATCTTGCGCGACGCCTTGCCCATCAGCTGGTCCACCTCGTCCTTGACCGGGAGCTGGTCCTCACCCATCAGCGCGGATACCTCGTCCTTGATCGGCAACGGCTCGCGTGGAGCGGCGGCCCTCGTCGCGCCGCGGGCAGGGGCGGGCGTGGCAGCGGCGGGTGGGGCGGAGCGCAGCACCTCGTCCGGGTTGAAGCACAGGGCGCCGGTGCAGGGCGTCGTCGCGGGTGCCGGCGCGACACCCTTGGCCCTCACGCCATCGTCGTCGTCCTCCACGCTGGTGGCGAAGCCCAGCGCCTCGTCGGGGGTCGGATCGGCCGCGGGCGCCTCCTCGGGCTCCTTGATCTCTGGGAGCGGCTCCGGGTCGTGGTAGCGCTCGGGCGAGGCGCCGGCGCCGAAGGCGACGGAGAGCTGGACCGAGAGGATGTCCACGCTGGCGCGGTAGGTGCCGTTGCCCACCACCGGGCCGCCCCCGCCGGAGGTGAAGTCCTGGGCCGTGACGCTGCTCTGGTTCACCACCCGGCTGGGGACGAACAGGTGGGCGTAGGCCGTGTCCAGGGCGAAGCGGCCCCAGCGCAGCCCGATCCCCCCGGTCAGCCCGATGCGGCGCGCGCCGAGCACCTGCAGGCTGGTGTCGGAGACGTCCGTGCTCTCGGTCTCGAAGAACGAGCCGGCGCGGAGCACGAGGTCGAGGCTGCGCAGGAGGCGCAGGCGGTAGGAGCCGCCCAGGCGGAGCCCGAAGGTGTTCTTCAGCCGGGAGTCCATCACCACCGGGTCCATGGGCTTGTTCATCGACTTGCCGTCGATGGTGACCACCCGCTCGCTGGCCGCGGCCCAGTTCTCGAAGGTGAAGTTGGCCTCGATGTCACCGCGCTCCTCGTCGCCGGAGCGGAAGATGTAGCGCGCGCCGAGGCGCATCATCAGCGGGTAGACATTGGTCAACGTCAGCGTGGGGGACTCGGGGTCGATGAACGGGTACTTGAGGTAACTCTCCATCCGCTTGAGCGACGCGCCCACGGTGACGTTGGCCTTGCCCGAGAGCTCGCTCTTCGACGGCAGGCGGAGCAGGGCGCCGACCTCGATGTTCGAGGTCGGGCGGAGCAGCACGCCGGCCGAGCCGGTGGGGGCGAAGAGGTCCTGCCCTTCCACGTCCATCACGATGTCGCAGCCCGGATCCTCGGCGGTCTCACAGGCCGCGCTGGCCGTGCCGTAGGTCTTGGCCTGGACCTGGGTGATCACCCACTGGAAGGTGAGGCCGATGTCGAGCCAGTCCACGGGCCGGAAGGCCACCCCCACCGAGGGGAACAACATCAGCCCGCCGGTCTCCACCAGGTCGTAGCGCTGTGGCGAGCTGGTCTTCTTGCCGCTCGAGTCCTCGATCTCTGCGGGGTAGGCGCTGCCGGCCGCCGCCGGGGCGTAGAAACCGGCGGCGAAGGTCACGTGCTGGAAGATGCCCAGGTCGGTGGTCGCCATCATGTGGAGCGGGGCGGCGAACCATGGCTTGGTGCTGCTGATCGTCGGGTAGGCGGCGCCGGCGACCGCCCGCTGGCTGTCGCTGGCCCGGGTGAAGTCGTACATCGAGTGGACCGCGTTGGCGCTGATCGCGATGTGGTGGCCGCGTAGCTTGGCGAAGCCCGCCGGGTTGTAGTTGACGGCGGTGGGGTTGTCGGCCTTGGCGACGAACGCGCCGCCCCGGCCCAGCGCCTCTGCGCCGGTGTCGCCCACCTCCATCCCCCCGGCGCGGGCGTCGGGGGCGAGGGCGAGGGTCAGCAGCGCGAGGCTACTGAGACCCAGGGCACGTTGGGCGGTCACACGCACCGGTCGGCACCTTCCCCTGGCTCAGCTTGGTCGGGTCGTAGCACGGGACGCAGAGCTCGTCGGCGTCGCACCCGTTGCTGCTCAACATGCTGGCGGAGCTGTTTGTCCGCACGTCCTTCATGCACTTGGAGATACATGCCCCCTCGGAGTAGTCGTCCATCTTGGAGAAGGCGGCGAACGGGTCGGAGAAGATCGTCATGAACAGGGCGAGGAAGCCGCTCATCGAGGCCTTGCACTTCTTGGGCTCGTAGGTCGGGCCGGCGTCGATGATCTTCTTGGGGACGCAGAGGGTGCCCGGCTCGGCGCACCCGCCCGACTTGCAGCCGATGTTGTCGAAGTGGCAGCGGTCGGAAGCCGGCACGAGGTAGTTGGGGACGCAGAGCGCGTCGCTGCCGTCGCTGGTGCCGCCACAGGTCTCGAAGGCCTTGGCCGGCTCCTTGGGCTTGTCACAGGGGCCGACGGTGCAGGCGCCGGTGCCCAGGCCCGTCCGCGGATCGTAGCAGGGGACGCAGCGCTCGTGGGAGGCGCAGGTGCCCTGCTCGAGCTGGCTCGCCTGCTCGCTGACGCTCTTGATGCACAGCGAGAGGCAGCGGCCCTCGCGGTTCATCGTGCGGCAGCTGGGGGGCTGGTACTTGCCGCCGCGAGAGAGGATCTCGTCCGGCACGCAGTAGCTCGTGCCGTCGGCGCACATGTTCAGGTCCTTGGCCTGTCCCGGGTCGACGTACTCGGGAGGGGCGCAGTGGGCTGGCCCGTCGTTGCAGCAGGGCTGGTACTGCTGGAGCAGGCTGGGCTCGGGCGGGAAGGGCTTGCAGTCGTCGATGTTCTCCGGCGGGTCGCAGGCCATCAGGCCGAAGTCGCAGGCGCCGGTGGCCTTCTTGGTCGTCGGGTCGATGCAGGGAGCGCAGAGCTGGTCGCCGGGGCAGTCGGCCTTGGGGAGCTTGATCGGCGCGTTCTTGACGTCGGGCAGCGCCGGAGAGAGGCACGCGCCCTTGACCCCGAAGACCGAGGTGCACGCCTTGGGGGTGAACTCGGCGTTGGTCGCGAACTCCACCGGCACGCACAGCGTCCCCTTGGGGCCCGCCGCGAGCTTGCTGTGGAAGTCGGCAGGGATCAGGAAGTCTGGGATCAGGCGACCCATGTTCTGCTCGCAGGAAGGGAAGGCGTCGATCAGGTCGAGGGGCACGGCCTTGCGCTTGGGCGTGCCGGCGGGGCAGGGCGAGGAGGTCTGGACGTTCTGGTTGACCGGCGGGCCGTCCACCTCGACGCAGCCGGTGAGGGCGGTGGAGACCAAGAGGACAATCGGAAGAGCATGTCGTGATTCGCGCATGACCAACATGTCCCCCGAAGGTGCAACCTGGATGCCACACGTTGGCAGGCCGGATTCGGGAAGAAAGCCGTCTGATCTCCGTAGCATAAGAAGGGTGGGGGGATGAGGGTTGGTTGGGGACATGGCCCCCAGCTTGGAGGCGAGACCCCCAGTGCCTTGACCGACGTGTTGTCCTGGCAGGATAGTGAGCGACAGATGACACAGAACAAACGCCCGATGCCCGGAGCGCTCCGGGGCGTCTTCGGACTAGTGAAGTTTGCCTGTATTCTTGGCGGCTTGCCCCTTACAGTGCTCTGCTTGATGGCGGTGGTGGGGGCGATCACCGGCAGTGGCTGGATCCGGCTGGTTGCCGCTGTCGTCGTTGCCATCGGGCTCCCGCTGCTGCTGGTCGACCGCCTGCTCCCGGACGACCGGGATCGGGCGCGTGGCCTGCCCTCGGACGTGCTGGCCCTGTTCTACGTCGGTGTTCCGCTGCTCTTCGCCGGGGCGGCGCACGGGCTGACGCTCCGCATGCTGGCCGTGGAGGGGGACCGCCTGCACGGCGGTGGCTGGGGCCGGACCGGCGACGTGGCGTACTGGCTGGCATCCGTCGAGCCGGCGGCACCGGAGGAACGCCCGAAGAAAGACCCGGGCAAGGCCAAGATCAGGGACAAGGCGAGGGACAAGGCGGGCAAACCCGCCGTTCGGGCAGACGGGGGAGGGCCGGCGGACGGCAGCGTCCCCCGCCCGGACGCCAAGCCCGCCGCCCCGGCCAAGTACACCCCCGCGGAGATCTTTCGCCGCTGCTCGCCGTCGGTGGTCAACATCAAGGTCAACGCCGGCGCCGGGACCGGCTTCGCCATCGACGACAAGGGGACCATCGCCACCAACTCCCACGTGATCCACAACGCGACCAGCGTCGAGGTCAAGCTCAAGGACGGAGAGTGGGTGCGCAAGGTGGAGCTGCTGGTGGAGAACGAGGAGGCGGACCTGGCCTTGCTCCGCATCGACCACGCCAAGCTGCCGCCTCCCTTGCCACTCGGAGACTCGGACGCGGCCACGGTGGGGGACCAGGTGGTGGCCATCGGGAATCCCCTTGGGCTGGAGCACACGCTGACGGATGGGCTGATCTCGGCGCGCCGGATCCACCGGGCCCGCAAGTGGCTCCAGATCTCGGTGCCCATCTCCCCGGGCAACTCGGGGGGGCCGCTCATCGACATGACAGGCAAGGTCCTGGGCGTGACCACGGCGGGCTTCAGCGCCTGGTCCGGCGCGCAGAACCTCAACCTGGCCGTACCGATCAACGAGCTGAAGAAGCTGATCAAGGACCACTACCCCGACCGCAAGCCGGTCGGATCCGACAACCCCCAGACCTGGTAAGCCCATGCGCTCTTACCTCGTGTTCGTGCTCCTGCTGGCCATGGGTGGCGTGTTCGTCGTGCTGCAGGTCACCCGCCAACCCGAACGCCACCAGGTGACCGTCCGCGCCGCCACCAGCGTCGACGCGGGTCCCGGCTCGGGTGCTGGCGTCCAGACCGACGCCGGGAGGCGCCACGAGGCCTCCAAGCGCGGCAAGCGTGGCAAGCGTGCCCCGGACAAGAAGGCCGCGCCGCGGATGAAACGCCCGCTCCGCGTCGCCAGCCTGGGCTGGGAGCTCCTCGCTCCCGGTGTGGTGGCCAACGGAGGGGCCACACCCGGCAAGGACAGCCTGTTCAGGAAGGAACGACTGGACGTCCAGCTCATGGCGTTTCGCTCGCTGGAGGAGCTCGAGGCGGCGCTGGCTCGCGGCGGGGCGGACCCCCTCGGCGCGGACGTGGCGATCGCGCCGCTGCCCGAGCTCGTCTCGGCCCTGGAGCGGCTGCGGGCCCTGGCCCCGCGGATCTTTCTCGTGCTGGGCTGGTCCCACGGCCGCGATGGGCTGATGGCGGCGAGCGACGTCAGCCTGACCCGTCTGCCACGCGGCCGTCCGAGCCTGATCGGACAGCGCGGCGCGGCCGAGACGTTCTTTGCGCTGTTCATGCTGGAGCTCGCCGGTGTGCCGGCGTCGAGGGTCCGCTTGCTCGAGCCGAAGGACAAGCTGTCCAAGACGGCCCAGCTCGCCGCGATGGAGCGCCCGTTGCCCAGCGGGGTGTCGGTGGGCGACAGGAAGTTCGTGGTCACCACGGCCGACGCCACCCGGCTTGTTCCCCTGGTCGCTGTCGCGCCCGAGGGGCTGGTCAAGTCCCACGGCGACGCCCTGGCGGCCTGGGGCCAGGTCTGGATGGAGGGGGTGGAGCGGCTGCAGCGCGACGTGCCCACAGCGGCGCGCCAGGTGGCCGCCCTCAAGGAGGCGCCCCATGCCCTCGACTTGCTCAAGCGCCTGGGCCAGATCGACCCGGCGCCGCTGATGGACAACGCCCGCCTCGCCGGCCTGTCGGGCCGGAGCGCGCTGACCCTGGCCGAGCTGTTCCGTCGCTCGTGGCAGATCTGGCGCGAGAGCGGCGTCCTCTCCTCGCCGATGCCCGAGCAGATCCCGGTATACACCGGGATCATGGCGGCCATGGTCCACACCTACCCGGAGATGGTCGAGGCCGATCCGGCGAGGACGGGGCCAGCGTCGAAGGCCGACAAGGAGCCCGCCCGGGAGGAGCTCCACACGTTGCTCACCTACGAGGCCCGGGGACGTCGCCCGGACGCCGCCGCGCTGCAGGGAGAGGTCGCGTTCCTCGCCGAGGTGTTCGGTCGGGCGCACCTCGAGGTCTCGGTTCGGGGCGGGCTGAAGAAGGCGCGGGCGCTGGTCGAGGCGACCACCTCGCGCTACGACATCACGCATCCAGGACGGATCACCGCGGTGGCCCACCATGGGAACCGGGCCGCCCGGGTCACCATCCGGGTTGGACAGTAGGCCGGATCCAGCGGCGGATCCAAATTGGATCCAGATTGGTTCCAGGCCGGATCTGGATCGGATCCAAATTGGATCCAGGCGGGGCCCGCTCTCTACCTCGGCTTGACCCCGAGCTCGTGGAGCAGGAACGCGTACTCGTCGGCCGACGCCTCCACCGCCTTCTTGATCATGTCCCCGCCGCCGTGGCCAGCGTTGCTCTCCACCCGGAGCAGCACCGGGCGCCCGCTGGAGCTGGCGTTCTGGATCGCCGCCGTGAACTTGCGGGCGTGGACCGGATCGACGCGGTCGTCGCTGTCCGCGGACATCATCAGCAGGGACGGGTAGGGCGTGCCCTTCTTGACGTGGTGGTAGGGGGAGTAGGCGAGGATCGCGGCGAGCTGCTCGGGGTCGTCGGCCGAGCCGTACTCGGAGATCCATGTCTTGCCCGCCCCGAACCGGTGGTAGCGCACCATGTCCAGCAGGGGGACGTGGCAGGAGACCGCGCGGAACAGCTCCGGGCGCTGGGTCATCGCCGCGCCCACCAGCAGCCCTCCGTTGGATCCACCCCGGATCGCCAGCTGCTCCCGGCGCGTGTAGCCCTTCTCGAGCAGGAGCTCGGCGGCCGCGATGAAGTCGTCGAATGTGTTCTGCTTGTTCAGCAGCATCCCGGCGCGGTGCCAGTCCTCGCCGTACTCCCCTCCGCCGCGCAAGTTCGGGATGGCCAGGCCGCAGCCCTGCTCGAGCCAGACGAAGCGCGTGCTGTTGAACTGGGGGGTCAGGCTGATGTTGAACCCCCCGTAGCCCGTGAGCAGGTAGGGGACCGTCCCGTCCATCGGCTGGTCCTTGCGTCGGATGATGAACATCGAGACCCGCGTGCCGTCCCTGGACGGGTACCAGACCTGATCGACGACGTAGGGCCTGGGATCGACGGGGATCCGGGGCTTGAAGTAGACCCGGCGGCCGCCCTGGCTCACCGAGGTGCGGTAGATCGTCGTCGGCATGGTGAACGAGGTGAAGCTGTAGTAGGCCACGTCGTCCTCGGGGTTGCCGACGAGCCCCGATGCCGAGCCGATGCCGGGGAAGCTCACCTCGCGCACGACCTTTCCGCGCAGGGTGGCGATCTCGAGCTCGGTGGCCGCGTTTCGCAGGTAGAGCAGGGAAAGGTGCCCACCGACCACGGAGAAGTCCTGGAGCACCGCGTCCTTCTTCGCGGTGACGATCTCCCTCCAGCGGGCGCGAGCGGGCTGGCGTGGGTCCACGCGGAACATGTGGTAGCTCGGCGCGCCGTGGTCGGTCAGGACGTAGAACGCGCCGGCGTGGACCTGGACGTCAAAGTGGGCCTTCAGCCCCACGGCGAGGGGCGAAAACCCCTTCGTCCGCCCTCTCAGGTCCCGGAAGTAGACGTCCGTGCTGGTCCATCCGTGGTGGATGTAGAGCAGCAAGTAGCGTCCGTCCCGCGAGAGGCTCGCGCCGATGAATCGGGTGGGATCTCCGGTCTTTTCGTGGACCAGTCGATCGGTCGCCGGGTCGTCGCCCAGCTGGTGGAAGTAGACCGCGGCGTGGCCGGGGAGCTCCGACTTGGGGATCGTCGGATCGACGGGCAGCCGCGTGTAGTAGAAACCGTCGCCCTTCGGCGTCCACGATGCGTGGGCGTAGCGCGCACCCTTGATCGTGTCGCGGTCCGAGACCTTGCCGGTGGCAACGTCCATCACGTAGAGGGTGGCCTCGTCGGCGGCGTTTTCGCTCAGCTTGTAGGCCACCCGCTCCCCGGTCCAGTCGATGGAGACGCCGGAGACGGCGATGCTCCCGTCCTCGCTCAGGGTGTTGGGATCGATCAACACGTGCGGCTTGCCGCGTTCGCCCTGCCGCCAGTACCAGACGACCTTCTCCTTGTCCTTGTGCTGGCGGGTGAAGAAGTAGCGCTTCCCTCGGCGGATCGGCGCGCTGATCCAGTCGATGTAGCTCAGCTCGGCCAGTCGCTGGCGCAGCCGGTCACGGCCCGGGAGCTTTGCGAGCACGCCGCGGGCGAAGGCGTCCTGGGCCCGGACCCACGCCCGGGTCTCCTTGCTCTTGGGATCCTCGAGCCAGCGGTAGGGATCGGCGATGGAGTGGCCGTGGATCCGCTCGACGACGGTCCCGGCGCGGCTCCGGGGTGGGCCCTCACGCCTGGCCGGCGGCGGGGCGGCTTTCTTCTGACGTTTGGGTGAGGTGGTTCTGGATCGCATCACGTGGTCCGGTCCCCTGGACGGTTGGCTGCAACCGGCGACTGCTGCGAGCGCGAAGGCCCACACGCCGCTGATGCCGCAGGTCGTTCCCCTCAGCATCCTCGTGCCTCCTGCACGCGGAACGCTAGCACACCGGCGCGTGCCGTGCGGGCAAAAAAAGCTGCACACGCCGGCGGTTTGGCCGATAGTGGGGTCCCCGGGCAACGCTCGGGGCCGAACAAACCTCGTGCTCTGGAGGCGCGGATGCGCGCAGTCGTCACAGGCGCAGCGGGACACGTCGGAGCAAACCTCGTGCGCGAGCTGCTCGAGCACGGTTTTCGCGTCCGGGCTGCGGTGTACCAGGACACCCGGGGCGTCGACGGGCTCGACGTCGAGCAGGTCAGGGTCGATGTGCTCGAGCCGGACTCGCTCGACGAGGCCTTCCGCGCCGTGGACATGGTCTACCACCTCGCCGCGGTGATCTCGGTCAGCGGTGACCCCGGGATGCGCATGCGGCGGGTCAACGTGGAGGGGACGCGCAACGTGGTCGCCGCCTGCCTCCAGCACAAGGTGAAGCGGCTGGTCCACTTCAGCTCGATCCACGCCTTCTCCCACCGTCCCGAGGGGCAGCCCATCGACGAGAACAGGGGGCAGGCGGAGCCGGACGCCCTGGCCTACGATCTGACCAAGGCGGCGGGCGAGCGGCAGGTGCTCAAGGGGGTGGAGCATGGCCTCGACGCGGTGATCGTCAACCCGACGGCCATCCTCGGGCCCTATGACTACAAGCCGTCCCACATGGGTCAGGTGTTGCTCGACCTCCACGCCGGGAAGTTCCCGGCGCTCGTCGACGGCGGGTTCGACTGGGTCGACGTGCGCGACGTGGTGCGCGGCGCTTTCTACGCGGGCAAGATCGGCCGTCGCGGCGAGCGCTACCTGCTCAGCGGCAAGTGGGCGCCCTTCGAGGAGCTGGCGCGGATCGTCGGGGAGGTCACCGGCGCACGGGTGCCGGGCTTCGTCGCGCCCATGTGGCTCGCGCGGCTGGGCGCGCCGTTCGCGGCGGCCTACAACCGCGCGCGGGGGAAGCGCCCGCTGTACACGGGCTCCTCGCTGCGCGCCCTGCGCTGCCACAAGTGGGTCTCGTCCAGCAAGGCGCGCGAGGCCTTCGGCTACAAGGCGCGGCCGCTGCAAGAGACGGTGGCCGACACGTTCGCCTGGTTCGAGGGGGCCGGCATGCTCCGGGAGGAGCCGGCCGGCGGCGGATCATGAGTCGGAAGTCGGACCTGCCCGCCGGGCCGGAGCGGCCGCTCTCGGGCCGCGCGAAGCAGCTGTTGCAGATTGACTTCCTCGAGCACGACCCGGTCGAGGAGGCGCTCACGCCTCTCGAGCGGCTGCGCGGCTGGTGCTTCGAGGCGCTGAACGGGAGGGGCAAGATCGCCGGGGTGGTCGCGGCGGTGCGGGTCGCTGACGCCTTCGGGGAGATGACGCGTGACGAGCGGGACGGGTTCTACGCGATGCTGGAGCGGCACTTCTCGGTGGAGCCGACGGAGCTCGACGCGGCCATCGAGGCCTACCGCGGGGCAACCGGCGCGCGTGCGGCCGAGATCGCGCGGATGACCCAGATCCTGGACAGCCCGAGGCTCAGGCTGTTCCGTCAGTTCAACTCCGTCCCCAGCGGCATCAAGTTCCTCGTCGATCTGCGCGCGGACGTGGACTCGCGGCTCAAGGAGCTGCCCGACCTCTGGTTGATGGAGTTCGAGCTGCGCCACCTGCTCGAGTCCTGGTTCAACATCGGCTTCCTCGAGCTGGAGCGGATCACCTGGGAGACCCCGGCGGCGCTGCTGGAGAAGCTGGTGGAGTACGAGGCGGTGCACGCCATCGCCTCCTGGCAGGACCTCAAGCGCCGCCTGCAGGGGGATCGCGCCTGCTACGCCTTCCTGCACCACTCGATGCCGTCGGAGCCGGTGATCTTCGTCGAGATCGCCCTGGTCCAGGGGCTCTCCCCGCGGATCCAGGACCTGATCGACCCACGCTCGCCGGGCATCGAGCCGCAACAGGCGGACACGGCGATCTTCTACAGCATCACAAACGCCCAGCGCGGGTTGCGCGGCATCCCCTTCGGCAACATGTTGATCAAGCAGGTCACCGCCCGGCTCCGCAGCGAGCTGCCCAACCTGCAGACCTTCGCCACCCTGTCGCCGATTCCACGCCTTCGCGACGAGTGCATCGACCCGGCGCTGGAGGACGGCAGCATCACGGCGTTCTACAGCGACCAGGAGGCGGCCCGGGTGCGCGAGCTCGGCGACGAGGACGAGCTCCCCGCCGCCGTCGGCGCGCTGCTCAAGGCTCCCGGCTGGCACGCGTCGACGGAGGTCGCCGAGGCGCTGCGCCCCGGTCTGCTGCGCGCCGCGCGGGCCTACCTCCTGGAGAGGCAGCAGCGTGGGCGTGTGGCCTGCCCGGTTGGACACTTCCACGCCTCCAACGGCGCGAAGCTCGGGCGAATCAACTGGCTCGGCGACACCTCGAAGAAGGGCCTGGCCCAGTCCGCCGGCATGATGGTCAACTACCTCTACGAGCCGGCGCTGTTCGAGGAGTACCAGGCCGAATACACCCGGACCGGCCGTTTGCCGGTGGACGAGGTCGTGCAGCTGCTCTGATCCGCCCCTACTCCTCCTCGGGCCGACAGTCGTAGCGCCCGATGACCTCGGGGTGACCCGTCCGAAGGGTGATCAGCGCGTGGGTCAAGCCCTGGCCCGCCGTGGGCGCGTGGAGCAGCCAGAGCTCGCGCAAGCCGTCGCCGTCAAGGTCAAGGGTCCCGCGCAGGACGACGGCGTCCTCGTCGGCGCGACGTATCAGCGACAGGGTCCCACCGCGCTCGAGGAACAGGCCACTGAAGCGGAAGGCATACCCCTCGGCCTGACGGTCGGCGACGGCCAGGGAGTAGACGCGCTCGTCGGCGCCGTCGCCGTCCAGGTCGACGGTGACCTCCTGCAGCACCTCGAGGTCCCGTCCCGGCTCGTCGCCGGCCGCGTCGGTCACCGCGCGGACGACGCGGGCTCGCCGCTGTGGCGTCAGCTTGACCCGTGGGTGGCCGGTGCGCCCGAAGCCGCACCAGCCGCGGCAGCCCGAGGGCTGCCAGGGGGCGCCGGCCTTGACCGGGGTGACGCGCGACAGCGCCCTGCGGGGCCAGACCGCGAAGCTCGGCGGCGTCGGGCCCTCGCCGACGAGGGCCTCGACCTCGCGCCCCGAATCGGGGCAGCCGTAGCGTCCCCGACCCAGCACCCGAACCCCCGACGTGGGCGTGGCCACCTCCCCGAGGTCCCGGATCAGCCCAAGACAGCGGCCGGGGGCGAGGAAAGCGGTCCCGTCGAAGCAGGCCAGGGGCACCAGGGCCGACCGACGACCTTCTGAAAATGAAATAAATACAACAGCCTGGTCCGTATCGACAACGGGCTGGCTGGCCGGGGCGGAGGGTCGGGCCGGGGCTCGCCGCGGACCGGTCCGGGGGGAGGGGCAGGCCGCGCACAGGGCGAAGAGGCCGAACAGGACAAGGAGAGGTGGACGCATCGGGCAGGGCAGTGTACATCGGGCTTGACCGCCCCCCAAAGTTCTTTGATTATCGGCCCCTTCCCGAAGGAGGTTGTACCCAATGTCCGCTGACTCCAAGCTCGTCGTCCTCGCCATCGGCGGCAACTCGCTCATCTCCGATCCCGCGCACCAGTCCGTCGAGGACCAGTACGCGACCTGCGCCGAGACCTGCGTGCACATCGCCAAGCTCCTCGAGCAGGGCCACCGCGTTGTGATCACGCACGGCAACGGCCCGCAGGTCGGCTTCATCCTGCGCCGCTCCGAGCTCGCCGCGCACGAGCTTCACATGGTGCCCCTCGACTCCTGTGGCGCCGACACCCAGGGCGCCGTGGGTTACCACATCCAGCGCGCGCTGCACAACTGCACCAAGGACTGGGACAACCACCCCGAGGTGGCCACCATCGTGACCCAGGTGCTGGTGGACCGGGAGGACCCGGCATTCAAGAACCCCTCCAAGCCCATCGGCACGTTCATGGACGAGGCCACCGCCAAGCAGCGCGAGGAGCGCGAGAGCTGGCACGTCGTCGAGGACGCGGGCCGCGGCTGGCGGCGCGTCGTCTCCTCGCCGCGGCCGAAGAGCATCCTCGAGCTCGCCGCGATCCGCAGGCTCGTCGAGGATGGATTCGTCGTGGTCTGCGTCGGCGGGGGAGGCATCCCGGTGGTCGAGAGAGAGGACGGGACGCTGCGGGGCGCGGACGCGGTGATCGACAAGGACCTGGCGAGCTCGCTGCTGGCGCGGAACCTCTCGGCCGACACGCTGCTCATCTCCACCGCGGTGGAGAAGGCCTTCCTCAACTTCGGCAAGCCGGATCAGCGGGCCATCGACACGATGACCGCCGCCGAGGCCAAGAAGTACCTCGCCGAGGGCCACTTCAAGCCAGGGAGCATGAAGCCCAAGATCGAGGCGATGCTGGAGTTCGTCGAGGCCGGCGGCAAGGAGGCGATCCTCACCGACCCGAAGAACCTGATGCGGGCGGTGGCGGGCGAGACCGGCACCCGGATCGTGCCATGAACGCCACCGCGCTGGTTTGCCCGCGGCCGGGGTGCGGCGGCCGCGCCTCCCTCGAGGAGACGGTCTACGTCTGTCCCTCCTGCGGCGGCAACCTGCAGGTCGACTACGACTACGACGCGATCCGCGCGGGCTGGAAGCGCGACTCCCTCCGCGACGACCGCGACCTGACGATCTGGCGCTACGCGCCGCTCTACCCGGTGCGGGCGAGGATCGAGGGTCTGCCCATCGGCTGGACGCCGCTGGTCCCGGCGCCGCGGCTCGCCGCGGCCCTCGGCCTCGAGGGGCGCGAGCTGCTGCTCAAGGACGACGGCCGGAACCCGAGCGCGAGCTTCAAGGACCGGGCGAGCGCCATCGCCCTGGTGCGCGCCCGCGAGCAGGGCCACGATCTGGTCACCGGCGCCTCCACCGGCAACGCCGCCTCTTCGACCGCGGTGCTCGCCGCGGCGATGGGGATTCGCACGCGGATCTTCATCCCCAAGGCCGCGCCGCGGGCCAAGGTCGCCCAGCTCCTCGCCTTCGGCGCCGAGCTGCTCGCCGTGGACGGGACCTACGACCAGGCCTTCGACCTCTGCCTGGCGGCGACGGCGCGCTACGGCTGGTACAACCGCAACACGGGCTACAACCCGTTCACCCGCGAGGGGAAGAAGTCCGTCTCCTTCGAGATCTGCGAGCAGCTCGACTGGCAGGCGCCGGATCTCGTCGTCGTGCCGGTGGGCGACGGCAACATCATCAGCGGCGTCTGGAAGGGCCTGACCGACCTGCACCGCATCGGCTTCATCGAGCGCCTGCCCCGGCTGCTCGCCGTCCAGGCCGAGCACAGCGACGCGGTGGTGCGGGCCCTCGAGCGGGAGGACGGCGCGATCGAGGCGGTGAGCGGCGACACCGTGGCGGACTCCATCTCGGTCAGCCTGCCCCGGGACGGCGAGGCCGCCGTGCGGGCCGTGCGCGAGTCGAGGGGCCTCGGGGTGCGGGTCGCCGACCACGAGATCCTCGCGGCGATCCCCGAGGTGGCCCGGGGCGCGGGGGTGTTCGGCGAGCCCGCCGGCGTCACCGCCTACGCCGGGCTGAAGAAGGCGGCGACGGACGGGCTCCTCGACCCGGGCTGGCGGCGCATCGTCTTGCTGGTCACCGGCAACGGGCTGAAAGACGTGGCCTCGGTGATCAAGGTTACCGGCGAGCCGCGGGTGATCCCGCCGGATCCCGCCGCGCTGGAAGAGATATTCGACTCACAGAGCTGACACATTCACAAACGGAGGTTTCGAAATGCGTAGCTTCAGTGGACGCGACATCCTGTCTCTCAAGGGCTTCGAGCGGGCCGAGTACTTCCGCCTGTTCGAGATCTGCGACGAGCTGGCCCCCTACGCCCGCAACCGGCGCAGCACCGACCTGTGCTCGGGCAAGATCCTGGTCACCGCTTTCTACCAGCCGTCGACCCGGACGCGCCTGGCCACCGAGGCGGCGATGCACCGCCTGGGCGGCGGCGTGGTCGGCTTCGCCGACTTCAAGATGACCCGCGCCGGTGACTTCTACCAGGAGTCGATCAAGGACACCGTGCACATGCTGGAGTACTACGGCGACGTCATCGCCATGCGGCACTTCCAGCAGGGGGCGCCCGCCGAGGCCGCCCGCTGGTCCACGGTCCCGCTGATCAACTGCGGCGACGGCTGGGGCGAGCACCCGACCCAGGTGCTCACCGACCTGTACACGATCTACAAGGAGTGCGGGACGCTGGACGGGCTGAGCTTCCTCTGCGTCGGCGACATGCGCATGCGCACGATGCACTCCATCGCCTACGCGATGAGCCAGTTCGACATCCGCGGCACCTTCGTCTCGCCGCCGGACATGTCACTGACCGACGACTTCCGCAAGGAGCTCGAGGCCCTCAACGTGCAGTTCCGCGAGGTGAAGCACGTGGAGGAGGCCATCTCCGACGCCGACGTGATCTACATGGAGCCGGTGGTCCAGCCCGACTACACCAAGAGCCGTCAGGAGGCGGAGGGCGACAAGGGCCTGACCCCGTCGAACTACAAGGTCACCCGTCAGCTGATGAAGGAGAAGGCCAAGAGCGACGCGATCATCCTGCACTCCCTGCCGCGCCAGGACGAGCTGCCGCCCGACGTGGACGACACCCGGCACGCGCGCTACTGGATCGAGGCCTTCAACGGTGTGGTGATGCGCATGGCGCTGATCGCCTCGGTGCTCGGCGCGATGGAGTAGGATCCTCTCGACGGACGCGCGCGTCCGGGGCCTGGAAGCTCGCTACTCCCACCTTCTGGGGAGCTTGCGCTCCACCACCTGCTTCAGCACCTCGAAGGGCTTCGCGAATCGGGTGAGCATCATCATCGCCGCGATGACGTAGAGCTTGTGCTCGGCCTCGTGGTAGGTCGGCTGGCGGTAGCGCTCGAAGACGCTCTTTGCGACCTCGCCTGCGGGGCAGCTCACGTCGGTGATGTCGGCGGGCAGGCAGTGCATGTAGAGGCCCTTGCCGCCCTTGGTGAGCTGCATCAGCTTCTCGGTGCACTCCCAGTCCTTGTGGGTCGCGTTGTTGGCCAGCGCCCGCTTCTCGAGCTCGTCGAGCTTCTTCGCCTCACCACCCCGCAGCAGCCGCGTCCGCTCCTCCATCACCGTGTAGGGCGCCCAGCTCTTGGGGTAGACGATGTCCGCGTCGCGGAAGGCCTCGGCCATGTCGTTGACGACCTTGAACGAGCCGCCGGACTCCCTGGCGAAGCCGCCGGCGATGTCCAGGTGCTCGGGGATGACGTCGTAGCCCTCGGGGTGGGCCAGCACGACCTCCATGCCGAAGCGGCTCATCAGGTTCATGATGCCCTGGGCCACCGAGAGCGGCTTGCCGTAGGACGGCGAGTAGGCCCAGGTCATGGCGATCTTCTTGCCCCTCAGCGCCTCGAGGGAGCCGTAGGTCAGCTTGAGGTGCAGCAGGTCGCAGAGCGACTGGGTCGGGTGGTCCTGGTCGCACTGCAGGTTGATGATCGCCGGACGCTGGGGCAGGACGCCCTGCTCGAAGCCCCAGTCCACGGCCTCGGCCACCTCGGCCATGTAGGTGTGGCCCTCGCCCAGGAACATGTCGTCCCGGATGCCGATCACCTCGGTGAGGAAGCTGATCATGTTGGCGGTCTCGCGCACGGTCTCGCCGTGGGCGACCTGGCTCTTGGTCTCGTCGAGGTCCATCAGCGACATGCCGAGCAGGCTCGTCGCGCTGGCAAAGGAGAAGCGGGTGCGGGTCGACTTGTCCCGAAACAGGCTGACCGCCAGGCCGCCCCGAAACACCCGGGCGTCCACGTTGGCCCGCCAGAGGTTCTCGAGGAGCTCGGCGGTGGTCAGCACGGCCTCGAGCTCGTCCCTGGAGTGCTTCCAGGTCAGCAAAAAATCCTTGTTGTGTGTCTTGGTCTCGAGCTTCTCGAGCCGCTCGAGCAGAACGCGGGTCTCCTCACGGGACATGGCTACTTCTCCTGTTGTGCGAAACGACGGGATATTTACGCGAGATCGGGCGGGAAATCAATGCAGACGAAGCATAGCTCTGGCGCCCCTGCGGCTGGGAGTCGAGGATGGAGGCGCAGGGGAGGCCGCGATCAGAGGTAGAAGACCAGCCCGATGTTGGTCTCGAACAGGCTCTTGAAGCTGAAGCCGTGGTCCATGCCCACCGCGATCTCGGTCTCGGCGCCGTCCACGCCCGAGTTGTAGACGCGCAGACCGAAGGACATGGCGCCGATGAGGGAGACGCGTGGGATGTCCATCCAGCCCAGGCTGAGCTCGATGCCCGCCTTGCCCGCGAGCTGGAACAGCCAGGGGGTGGTGTCCTCCGCGTAGTGGAACATGGCAAAGCCCACGTTGGGGCCAGCGAACATCACCACGTGACGGTAAACGCCGAGGGCGAAGGGCACGCCGGCGTACATGCCGATGCCGAACAGGGTCTCCGCGTCTGGCACGTCGTCCTTGGCGATGTAGAGGCTCAGGCCGGCGTCGAGCCCCACGGTGCGGGTGAACCAGGCGCGTACACCGAGCGCCGCCTGGCTGAAGCCCTGGGTGTCGTCGAGCTTGCCCGCGTCGCTGTCCGTGATCGCGCTGGTCTGGCTCCCCGGGAGGGGCGACGTTGTTGATCCTCCACCGCCGCCGACGATGCCCATGATGTCGGAGATGTAGACCACCTGCAGGCCGATGTCCTTGATCACCATGTCGTGGTCGGTGTCGGTGATGTCCTTCTGCTTGCGCGGCGTCATCTCGCCCGGGGTCGGCGCCGCAATCGGGGCCGGGGCCGGGGCCGGGGCCGGCTGGGGGGCGGGCTGGTAGCCAGGCTGCTGATAGCCCGGCTGAGGCTGCGGAGCCGGCGCGGGCGCGGGTGCCGGTGCAGGGGCCGGGGCCGGGGCCGGCGCGGGAGGCGGCTCCTCGTCGCCTCCGATCAGCGGCTCGTCCTGGGCCAGGGCCGGCGCGCTGGCCAGCGCCAGCATCAAGAACAGGAACAATCCGTGCGTGAGCCTTACCATCGTTCTCCTCCTTGGGTGCGTGCCGCCGGTCTGGCGGGGCTATGAGGTCTTGCGAGTCATCCTCGTTGGACTGTTATTCACCGGTCGCGTCGACGTAGACCGCCCACTGCCAGAGCACGCGCCGGAGCTTCTTGCTCGCGTCGTGCTGGGCGGCCACGCGGATCGCCCACTGCGCGAGGGGCAGATCGTAGAGCACAAGGGTCCTGACGGCGGCGTGCCGCACGCCCTTGCTGACGTGGGCCAGGGCGAGCCGGACGATCCAGGGCACGGCCTTGTTTACCGTCTTCACCGAGCACGCCTCGAGGCCGCGCTGGACCTCGCCGAGGTTGTTCGAGGTCAGCGCCTGGATGATCTTCTCCGGCTCGGCCTTGGACAGAAAGTTGAGCTGGATCAGCTGCTGCTTGGCCTGGGCGTTCTTCTCGTTCTGGGCCGTCTCGGCGATGACGTTCATGTCGCCGAAGGTCGCCAGGGCGACGGCGGAGACGTAGCGCATGGAGGGATCGTCGGACTTCAACGCCTGCTTCAGCGAGTCGTAGGCCCGCCGGTCCTTCAGCGCTCCCAGGGTCTTCGCGGCCCAGACCGCGACCTTCTTGTCGTTCGAGCGCAGCTGGGTGATCAGCGTGTTGATGTTGAGGGGGCGGCGGCCCGCGGCCCATGCCTTGCGCAGCCGCTGGTACAGTTGCCCCACCTGGCGCCGCAGCGTCGGGTCGGGCTCGGCCTGGCTGGCCCGGAGGAGCTTGTTCAGCGCCTCGCGGTCCATGTAGCGGAAGATGGCGACGGCGGCTGCGCGGCGGACCGAGACGTCCACGTCCTTGAGCAGGCGCTGCTCCAGCACCTGCCGCACCTGTGGGTTGGGGCTCGGCTGGAGCTGCTTGATCACCTCGAGCCGTTTCGCGACGCCGCCGCTCTTCAGCTCGTCGAGTTGGCGGGTCAGGCGGTCGACCCGTTGCTTCTGGGACTGCTCCACCGCCCGGATCGTCCCCGCGTCCTGGTCGGTGTCGTGAGCCACCGAGAGCCCGATGTCGATCAGCGGATGGTCGATCTCGGCGAAGCACCTGGCCACCGCGGTGCGCACCGCGGCGCTCTCGTCGACCCACAGCGCGCGCACGAGGGCGCGATAGGTTCGCGGCACCTGCAGAGCGCACAGCTGGGTCACCGCTTTCACGCGGACGTTGGCGTCGGAGTCGATGGTCTGGGGCAGCAGACCGTCGACCCATGCCTTCTGGGCCGGGCTCTTGTTGGCGCTCTTGGCCGCGGCCCGGCGCACCTTCTCCGAAGTATCCTGCTCGATCGCCCTGCGCAGCGCCCGGTACGCCGCGGCGTCCTTGAAAGCCGAGAGCGCCTCGGCCGCCCTGACGCGGATCTCGGCGTCCTTGTCCCGCGCCAGAACGACATCGAGGGCCGGGACGGCGACAAGGCTGTCCTGCGTGGCGAGCCGCTTGACCGCGATGGTTCGCAGCGAGGGGTCAGGGTCGTTCTTGGCCACCTCGGCGAAGGGCTGGCCCTGCTCTTTCTTGGGCAGCTTCGCGATGCCCCGCATGGCCTCCAGCCGCACCGCCCGTTCCTTGTCGGCGAGGACGGCGAAGAGGGTGTCCTTGACCTTGGCCGGACCGGCCTTCACGAGCAGCCCGACGGCCGCTGCACGAACGCGGCCCTCCTTGTCCGAGCGGGCGACGTTGACCAGGGCCGGGCGGGCGATGCTCGCCGGGCAGAACGCGAGCTGCTCCACCACGGCCTTGCGCACGTCCGGGTCCGGGTCGTTGATCCTGCCGGCCCGGGCCTGGCAGGCCGCCGCGCTGTGGTCGGTGGACAGGGCCTTCATCGCCGCCGCGCGCACCTTCCCCGAGCGGTCCTCCGCCAGCGCGCGGGCGATGACCGGCCTGGCCAGCCCCCTGTACGCCTTGAGCGCGTTGAGCGCCGTGACCGCGGCGGCGCGGGTCTCTTCGTTCTCGTGCGACTGGCAGATCGTGGACAGGGCCTGGGCGGCGGCCCTGGATCCGATGAGCTGGAGCGCCTTGACCGCGGCCCTCTGCATCTTGGCCAGCTTCTCGAACTTCACCGAGCCAGCGAGCCAGTTCACGGTCTTCGGATCTTTCAGGTAGGCCAGCGCCTCGAGGCCGACCATCCGCACCCGCGAGTCGGGATCGCGGGTAAGCACGAACTTGAGCACCGGCAGCAGCTTCTTCGTGTAGACCCGGGTCAGCATCCGGATCGCCGAGCCGCGCACCCGGGCCACCGGGTCCTTGGTCATCATGGCCCAGATCGCCCGCTGGCCCCGGCTGCTGTTCCGCCGGATCAGCTCCTTGGCAGCGGCGAGCCGGGTCGCCGGGGAGGGGTGCTTGAGGTAGTACAGGAGGCGGGCCTCGTCCTGGGGCAGGGGCGCCCGCGTGTCGGGGAGCTTCGCGGCCTCGTGGCACTGGATCTTGGCGCGCCTGGCGTAGTTGGCCAGGCCGTTGCGAATCGTTGAATCCGGGTCGCAGACACCGGCGTAGGCCAGCGCCTGGCGTGCCTTGCCTCCCATCTTCGACAGCGCGGCGGCCGCGCTCTGCCGCACCGCCACCGCCGGGTCGTGGTGCAGCGTGGCGATGAGCGCGTTGATCACCCCCTCGTTGTTTCGGAACTTCCCCAGGGCGAGGGCTGATGCCTGACGCGTGTTCGCGCTCATGGACTGCAGGCCTGAAAGCCCGGAGAAGGGGGTCTGTTGGTACTGGGGAACCTGCGCGTGGGCCTGGCCAACGGCCAGGGCGACCAGCACGAGGGCAAGCTTCGCGATGCGGCGTTGTCTCATGGTCATATCCCGCTGGCTCCGTTAACTACGGTCTGCCGTGTTACATCTTCCCGGCGACTTGCCTCGGAAGCTCGGCCAGAATACCCGGCCCGTCCACCGGGGATGGTATATGAGAAAAATCGGTCCGGAGTCTAGCCCGTTTCTCGATCTTTCTCGCCCGATTCCAGTGAGATCCAAACAAGCTCGGGCCGGGCCAGGAAGCGGATCCGTGGCGCCCCGAGCCCCTCGAGCCCAAGGCCCCGGGACACATAGCCCTGTGTGCGGCTCAACCGGTGCGTCCCACGCACGTAGCGCCGACCAAAGCGGGAGGCCGTCGCCAGGGGACCGACGAGGGGCAGGCAGATCTGGCCGCCGTGGGTATGCCCGGCGAGGTAGAGCTCCAGGCCCAGCTGCGCCGCCTCCTGAAGCAGGTCCGGTGTGTGGTGCAGACATATGAGAGGCAGGTCTCGTGGGGCCGCCTCGACCAGTCGGCGCAGCCGCGCCCGGATGGCCTCGAGGTCACCGTCGGCTGGCAAGCCGACAATCTCGAGCTGTGGCGACGGATTGCCGACGCGGATGCGCTCCCCGTCCAGCAAGCGGATCTGATCCAAGCCATCGAGCACACGCGCGACGACGTGGGGGGGATCCACGTCAACGGTGCCGCGCACCAAGTAGACCCCGAGCGGCGCGGCGAGCCCGCCGAGGAAGCGACGCACCTCCTCGATGGCCCGGGGCTCGCCGACGTAGGAGAGGTTGAGCAGGTCCCCGCCGATCAGGATCAGATCGGGCCGCTCGCGCCGGATCGTGTCCAGCACCCGGTGCTCCCGACGGGTCAGGCGCTCGACGTGCAGATCGGTGAGGAGGAGCAGTCGCAGTGGTGGTCCGTGAAAACCACGGACATGGAGGGGCAGTCGGGTCTGCTCGACCCAGAACGGCTCGACGAGGCTGCCGTAGAGCACGAGGCAGGTCAGCGCCAGCTGGACGCCGGCGAGCGCGGGGAGCTCGACCGCCGCGGGTACGAGGCTGCCGACGAGGGCGGCCGCGCCGCTCCGTCCGGCGCTGAACAGGAGCCAGGGCGGCTGGATCCAGCCAAAGGACACCCCGAGCACCGGCAGAAGCGCCAGCAGGGCAACGTCGAAGACGGCGAACCCCGCCAACAGCGCGCCGGCTGCCTTTGGCTGGTGGAACGTCAGCACGGACGGTCCGACCAGCAAGGCCACCAGGACCGCGCACAGGGGCAGGGGGATCCGTGCCAAGTGATACAAGATCACCAGGAAGTTGTGGAGAGGCAGACCCCGGATCCAGCCTTGCCGCACGATGTCGGGGTGTCGCATGGGGGACGGGAACAGCCGCGCCAACCAGCCGGAATCCTGTGAAGGTAGAACTTGCACCGCCGGGACCATACAATAGAGGTATTGCGACGTGATACCCCCGTTTCCCTGATCACCGCGCTGTCCGTATCGGGTCTGGTGCACGTGGTCCTCGCCGGTGGGGCGGTTTACCTCGCCACCCGACCGGTACAGACAGGTGCGCCAGTTTTCGCAGTGGACCTGGTGGACCGGCAGCCCAAGGAAAAGGCGCCGGTCATGGAGCTCCAGCGACCCAGACCCAGGCCAGGCCGGATCGGCCAGCAGCAGGGCGCCGAGGCGCCGCTCCACGCCCTCTCGGTGTCAACGCGGACGGGGACGGCGGTGGGCCAGGATCGTCCGCAGCCCGTGCCGGACGCGGTTACCGGCGACGACACGGTTTCGCTCAACACCCGCGTGCGCACGCACCCCACCCTCGACCTGCCGCGCTCTCATCGGCGACCGGCGAAACACGTTGCGGTTCAACCTCGCGCGAGGCCCGTCCCCGATGAGGAGCCAACCCCCTTCCTGACGTCCGGATCGTCTCCCTCCGGGAGCGAGCCCTCTGCTCGACGGCCCGGCACGCCGGGCCTGGCCCACCTGGCGCAGGCCCCACAGGGCGAGCGGCTCGCCGAAGGGGCCACACCCCGGCCTCGCCCGGTGGAGAGGCTCACGCGGATCCCCCTGGACGGCGCATTGCCCGACGCGCCATCGGCCCCAAAGGCTCCAGCAGAGATCTCAAGCCGGCGGGTGCGAGATCTGATGGACGCCGGCCGCCCCAGAGACCGGGGACAGTCCAGCGGGCGAGGCAGGGGCTCGATCCGGGCGGGGCGACGTGGCGCCCAGGCCGGCGGGGACACCGAGAGCCCGGTCTGGCTCTCCACCTCCGACGGCCGCTACGTGAGCTACTTCCGCAAGATTTACCGCAAGGTCCAGCCACTGTGGCGCTTCCCCAAGGGGCTGGAGGTGCTGCTCGAGCAAGGGGACGTGCTGGTCCAGTTCACGATCCTGGCCGACGGCCAGGTGAGAGACCTCCGCGTGCGGAAGTCCTCGGGCTATCGCGCTTTCGACGGCAACGTGGTGGCCGCGATCCGGAAAGCGGCTCCTTTTGACCCTATTCCCGCAGGCCTGGGCCAGCGCCTCCACGTCCTCGCGCCGTTCGAGTTCTCGAACCCCATCATCCCGTGAGCGTTTGCGAGCGGCTCGTCGAAACTGGAACAAAAGAAACGATATAGCTTCCTGGTGGACCTCCGCTAGAATAGTAATCTAGGGGTTGCTCGTTCTGACTTGGAGCACCCTTCGCGGATTGAGATCTCATGGCGCAGGGCGAAAAACGAAAGAACCTGCGTGGCTTCCTGGGCCTGTCCCTCCTGGTCCACCTCCACCTGGCGCTCCTTATCGCCGCCTACCTCTCGTTGAACCCCAACGGCTGCGCCGGAGCCGATGTGCCGTTCGCCCCCTTCGAGGTTTCGCTGGTCCCCGAGGACGAGGTGAAGCTGAGCCCCGACGACAAGAAGAAGGAGGAGCTGGAGAAGGAGGAGGAGAAGGAGAAAGAGAAGGAGCGGGACATCAAGGGCCAGGTGGTTGACCTGCCGCCGCCGTCCGAGGAGAAGCAACCGGACAAGGCGCGCTTCCTCTCCGAGTACGACACCAGCGTGAAGAGGCAGACCAAGGGCCCGCCGGTGCCATTCCGCCCGGGGCGGGTGCTCGCCAACCGTCCGGTGCCCCAGCAGGAGAAGCAACCCCCTCCCAGCCCCCAGGAGCGCCAGCGGGTCGAGAAGAAGGTGATGAAGCTCGCCATGCGGACCAAGCCGGATCTGCCCACGTCGGAGCTGGAGAGGTCCGACAGCGGCGACACGCCGGTGAAGGCCGAAGAGCGTCAGAAGGTACCGCGGGGTCCGGAGAGCCCAAAGCAACACGAGGCCGGCCCGAAGAAGGTCACCATGCGCGACCTGCAGCTCTCCCAGAAGGAGCTGCTCCGCGCCCTGGGCACGCGGGCCAACGACTACCTCAAGGACGTGCCGGATGGGGACCAGACGCTGCTCAACTCCAAGCGCTGGCGCTTCGCCTCCTTCTTCAACCGGGTCAAGCGCCAGGTCGCCGAGAACTGGCACCCGGACGTGGTCTACCGCCGCCGCGATCCGTCGGGCAACGTCTACGGGTTCCGCGACCGACTGACGATCCTTCGGGTCCGGCTCACGCCCGACGGCAAGCTGAAGGAGCTACACCTCGAGCGCGCCTCGGGCGTCGGCTTCCTCGACGACGAGGCGATCAGCGCGTTCCGCGCGGCCGAGCCCTTCCCCAACCCGCCCAAGGGGCTGGTGGACAAGGACACCGGGATGATCAGCTTCCGCTTCGGCTTCCTCTTCGAGATCTCGCGACGGCCGTCGTTCCGGATCTTTCGGAACAACTAGTCCCGACGCGCAGGCGGCCGTTGCCCGACCCTACTCGGGCGTCCACCTCAGGCGGGGCTTGCGGGCGGCCGTCGCCTCGTCGAGGCGGCCCAGGCCGGTGGTGTGCGGCGCGGTCTTGACCAGGTCCGGGCTCTCGTGGGCCTCGCGCACGATGGCGCGCAGGGCCTCGACGAAGCAGTCCAGGGTCTGCGGCGTCTCGCTCTCCGTGGGCTCGATCATCAGCGCGCCGTGCACCACGAGGGGGAAGTAGACCGTGGGGGGATGGAAGCCGTAGTCCATCAGCCGCTTGGCCACGTCCATGGTGGTCACGCCGGTCTCCTTGAGGTCCTGGTCCGAGGCGACGACCTCGTGCATGCAGCGCGAGGGGTGCGGTACGTGGAGGAACTCCTGGAGCCGGGCGCGGAGGTAGTTGGCGTTGAGCACGGCCATGTCGGTGGCCTGCTTGAGGCCCTGGCCGCCCAGCTCGCGGATGAAGGCGTAGGCGCGCAGGAGCACGCCGAAGTTGCCGTAGAACGCCCGGAGCTGGCCGATGGAGCGTGGCCGGTCGTAGTCCAGGCGGAAGGGGCCGCCCTCCTGCCGCTCCACC
>Ga0316576_10000035_pt1 | contig 39801 bp, 36 predicted proteins | sample S0NA_FD_203075 | JGI IMG/M metagenome (GOLD analysis project Ga0316576, IMG submission 203075) | Rhizosphere microbial communities from salt marsh grasses in Alabama, United States - S0-2_050615r3r5 | ecosystem: Host-associated > Plants > Roots > Rhizosphere | place: USA: Alabama | collected...
GAAGGGCGAGAAGGTGCATCGCACCGAGCGCTTCTTCGGTGAATTCGAGCGCAGCTTTGTCCTGCCCGAAGACATTGATGCGAAACACATTCGAGCAGAGTCCAAGGATGGCGTGTTGATGATTCATCTGCCGAAAGTGGACGTGCCAAAGGCCCGTCCGTTGGCGATTACGATCCAATAAAACGGGGGTCGTTCGGCCGGAATAGAATCTGGCCTGATCGCATGGCCCGGACCGCCGCTCGGGATGTCGGCCGCGGTTCGGGCCAAGTTCAGTGCGCACAGGTTCGCACGCTCCAATACCGGATCAGTGTCCGGCGTGCTGCGCGTGCCCTTCATTGGACTGTGCGGCGGGCGCGAGGTGGCCGGAGTGCGCGCCCGAATGACGGGACAGACCGTAGAGCGCGTATCCTGCGGTCCAGAGTCCAAACAGCAGCAGCAACGTACCGGCAATTACGCGCAAAGAAGCACGCGACGAAAGCTCTCTCGCGAGGCGGTCGAATGCGAACGTCGCCGTGGTCATCGAAGGCAGCGTACCCAGTCCAAATGCCCCCATCACGGCGGCGCCCGAACCGGGGCTGCCCGTTGTCGCTGCCAGAAGCAACATCGAATAGGTCATTCCACAGGGGAGCCAGCCCCAGGCAAGACCCATTCCGAGAGCCCCTCGCAGACCGCCCGCCCGGCCCTGTCGCCCCGCCCACGGCATAATTCGCCGCCACAAGCCGGCGCCGGCGGCTTCGAGCGGGTCGAGAAAGCGCCAGCCGAACAGGAGTCGCCCGGCCACCGCAAACATGATGGTCCCCGCTAACACCCGGAATGCGACCGAAAGTGGGGCCACGTCGACGGCTGCGAGCAGCGTGTGCCCGAGCAGCCCGGCCAGTGTGCCGGCAATGGCATAGCTGCTCACGCGGGCGAGGTTGTATGTCAATGCGGTTGCGACGCGGGATCCTGTCGAGGCCTGGCGGCTGCGCATGGCCAGGGCCCCGGCGATACCGCCGCACATTGCGATGCAATGGCCGCTGGCCGCCAGGCCTGCGACGAATGCAGCGGCAAAGCTGATCGTGCCCGTGTTCGGCATCACTTGATCTGACCCTCGGGTTCATCGTGTTCGCCGTCCGGCGGTGACTTGTCATCCGTCAGTACCGTCCAGCCCGGACTGTCGAGGTCGTCGAACTGGCCGCTGCCGACGGCCCAGAAGAAAGCCCACAGCCCGAATGCCACCAACACCAGGCCCAGTGGAATCAAGACGAAGATGATATTCATCCGGCTGCTTTCGCCTGCTCGACCGCCGTCCATCTTCCTCCGTCGACGGTTGGGGATTTACGCGAAAGCCGCGTCGAATTCAAAACGACGGCAACTGAACTCAGTGACATGCCAATTGCAGCCAGCCACGGCGGAACGAAGCCCAGTGCGGCCAGAGGCAGGACCAGCAGGTTGTAGCCAAAAGCCCACGCAAGGTTCTGGCGAATGACCCGCTTTGTCCGCCTGGCCAGGACGACGGTAGCGGGAACTTCATCCAGGGAATCCCTGACCAGTATGAAATCCGCACTGGTCTGAGCCAGCGCGGAGCCGCGCCCCATTGCGACCGCCACATCGGCCCCGCGAAGCAGCGGCGCATCGTTGATCCCGTCCCCGACGGCGGCAACGATCCTGCCGTCACTCTGCAGGTCCTTTAAATACTCCAGCTTTGCCAACGGAGTCATGCGCGATTCAAAAATCTCTACCCCGCAACGCGAGGCAATTCGCGCAACCGCTTCGACCTGGTCCCCGCTCACGATCCGTGAGGTAATGCCCAGGCCTTCCAGCGCGCTTACGCAGTCGCGGGCCTCGGCTCGAAGCTGGTCAGTGAGCCTGAACGCCGCGATTGGGCCTTCGGAATCGCCAAGATAAATCCAACCCGACTTCTCCGGCGCCGCCAACCGCTCGCTGTCCCGGGGGTGACGTTCCAATTGCAGCACGAATCGCTCGTCGCCAAGTCGATACCGCCTTCCTGCGACCAAACCTTCGAGACCTTCGCCACCGTGCACTTCGACATCGGTCGCCGTTTCAGTTTCATCTGACACCGCGAGAAAAGCTCGCGCTATCGGGTGCTCGGACCATCTCTCCAGCGCGGCGGCGAGTTCCAGACAACGGTTTGCGGGCAACTTCGCCAGCGGCTGGATTTCTTCTATCTTGACGAGTCCCTGGGTCAGCGTGCCGGTCTTGTCCCACAGTACTTCCCGCGACGCTGCAAGTGCTTCGAACGCGTCCGTGTGGGCAACCAATACGCCGCGGCGTGCGAGCGCGGACGTTGCAGCGGCGAGAGCGGCGGGTGTTGCAAGCGAAAGTGCGCAGGGGCAAGTGGCAACCAGTACGGCGAGCGTTGCCGGCAAGGCCCGTGAAGGGTCCACGAACATCCAGGCGACGCATACGAGTGCAGCTCCGATCAGGATACGACTGAGAAACCAGGCGGCTGCCCGGTCGGCGGACCGGGCGATTCGTGGCCGTTCGGCGTGAGCGCGCTCGAGCAAGGCGACTATTCCGGACAACACCGTATCACCCGCAACGGCTTCGACACGAACCTCCAGTGGCGCACCGAGGTTGTGCGTGCCCGCGTTTACGCGCGATCCGGGTCCCTTCGCAATTGCGGCGGACTCGCCCGTCAGCATGGATTCATCAACCCGGCCGTCACCGGCGAGCACGAGGCCGTCCGCGGCAAGAACTTCGCCACTGCGAACCAGCAGTGTGTCGCCGACGCTGAGGTCGATTACCTGTACGTCCTCGATCGAGTTGCCCCGTATTCGGCGCGCGGTTACCGGTGCCAGCCGCGCGAGTGCGTCGGCAACGCTTCCGGCACGGTGACGGGCAATCATTTCTACGTAGCGGCCAACGGACAGAAAGAAAATGAACATCGTTACCGAGTCGAAGTAGATATCTCCTTCGCCACGCAGCGCGTTGAAAACGCTCGCTACGAACGCAAGTACGATACCGAGGCTGACCGGCACGTCCATGTTGAGGCCACGCGCCCGCAGTGCCTGCCAGGCTCCGGCGTAGAACGGCCATCCCGCGTACAGGACCACTGGCAGGCAGACCAGCATGCTGATCAGGCGCAGATATTGCCGGATGTCCGAATCCATGCCGCTGGACTCGCCGATGTAGAGCGGAACGGAAAACATCATTACCTGCATCATTCCGAGGCCCGCTACCGCAAGGCGCTTGAGCGCCGTGCGTCGCTCGAGCAGGGCGAGCTGAACCGCCGGTTCCCCCGAAATCGGATGTGGCCGCAGTCCCACACTCTCCAGAACGCGGAGCAGGTCGCCAAGACGAACCTTGTCGGGATTCCATACCAGCCGGGCCCGGGCAGTGGCCGGGTTCACGCTCACGTCGAGCACGCCGCTCTGCAGTCGAAGCGCCTTGTCCGCCAGCCAACTGCAGGCGGCGCACCGAAGGCCTTCGAGCAGCACGGTCATGGATCGCGCGCCACCGGGCTCGGCCCGTGTCAGGCGCTCAACGAGTTCAGGCTTGTCGTACGCGGTCCAGCGGTCCGGCCGCGGAGATTCGTCCGCGCGCGTCGAATTGGCGTCGCGATAGCGATAGTAGTCGCCCAGGCCTGAACCGGTAATAAACTCAGCAACGGCCTTGCAACCGTAACAGCATACGGGCTGGTCCCGGTCGCCGATTCGCGCAGTGACCGCAAAGCCCGCAGGAATCGGCTCGCCGCAATGAAAGCAGGCTGTTCCCGCGCCGCTCATTGCGGAGGCGGTGGTGCGCCCTCTTGACCAGCCGTACTGTTTTCGCGGGTGGTTGATTGATCGCCACAACGCATCGTGACGCCATCGCGGTAACAGTCGTCCCGAATCAGTTCGTTCGGGCTCGTGAGCGCCAGGTAGAGTGTGATAGCGCCACCGAGTACAGCCGCCGCCGGCGGAACCATCAGCAGCCATGGCCATATCTGCCGGTACCAGGACCGATTTGTCTCGGAAGTCATGCTCACAGCGTATCAGTTTACCGGTGCGATGAAGCGTGCCTTGCTGCTGGCTGTCAGGCCCGCGGGAACCGATTCGATCCGGATGACCACATCTGCGCCGCCTTGCAATGAGCCTCCCGGCACCTGTACCCGAACCGGAATGCTCTGAACCTGCCCTGATGCAACGTAAACCGTCGGTCCCAGGTAATCGACGATCAGTCCCGGAATGCCCTCGCCCGAAATCCGGAACTCGTGTGCCTGATCATCTTTGTTGACGATTTTCAGGTTGTAGACGTTTTCGATGAGGCCATCCGCGCGTTCCCGGTACAGCGCATTGCGATCGCGAATGACGTCCACTCCGACGAGGTTGCGCGATGTGAGCGTGACCGCGAAGCCCGTGATGAGCAGTGCGAGGAGGGTTCCGTAGACGATCGTGCGCGGCCTGAGTATTCGCCTGCGCTCACCATCGAGTCCGTGCTGCGTATCGTAACGGACGAGGCCGCGCGGGTAGCCGACCTTGTCCATGACTTCATCGCAGGCATCGATGCATGCCGCGCAGGCAATGCACTCGTACTGAAGTCCCTGACGTATGTCGATGCCGGTCGGACAGACCTGCACGCACATCGTGCACGAGACGCAATCGCCGAGCCCCTTCGCTTTATAGTCAGATCCCTTCTTACGCGCGCCACGAGGCTCGCCCCGGGCTTCATCGTAAGTGATGATCAGGGTGTCGCGGTCGAACATCGCGCTCTGGAATCGCGCGTATGGGCACATGTACTTGCAAACCTGCTCGCGCATGTATCCGGCGTTTAGATAGGTCGCCCCACCGTAAAACAGTACCCAGAATGTTTCCCAGGTTCCGGTGGAAAAGCTTGCGATCTTGCCCGCAAGTTCGACGATCGGGGTGAAGTAACCGACAAACGTAAAACCGGTCCAGAGCGCAAAAGTGATCCAGAGAAATTGCTTGGCTCCCTTGCGCAGCAGTTTCTCGGCGGACCAGGGCGCCTTCGATAACTTCATTTGCTGCGAGCGCGTGCCTTCGGTCTTCCTTTCCATCCAGAGAAAGGCTTCGGTCCAGACCGTCTGCGGGCACGCATAGCCACAAAACAACCGGCCGGCGAGCGCAGTAAAGAAGAAAAGCGACAACGCCGCGATAACCAGTAGCCAGGTCAGAAAAAAGAAGTCCTGTGGCCAGAGTGTCAGGCCGAAGATATGGAACTTGCGCTCCGGCAGATCGAACAGCACCGCCTGCCGACCGTTCCACTGAATCCAGGGCAGCAGGTAATAAATGCCAAGCAGCACCCAGGCCGCAATCGTTCTCAGGCGCTGAAAACGCCCCGATATTTCACGTGGGTAGATCTTCTGGCGGGCTTCATACAGGCCGCCATCGGATTGGACGTCATGGGAATTCATTGCGAGTTTCTTTCCCGCTGGTCAGGCAATGCTGTTCCCGGTGGGCCCGGTTTCTCGGTGCGGGCCAGGTAAAGCGTGAGCAGACTCGACAACGCGGAGATCAGCCAGAAAAAGAAAAAGCCGACCGCATAGCCGGTCATTCTCGAGGCGAACGCGGGCGGCGGGTAATCATCGTTGCCGATAAGCACAGGATCGATGAACGCGAAACAGATCATCGTGGCGACCGCTGCCACCAGGAAAGACGGCCAGGTGACAATCGCTACATCTTGCCAAAGGCGAGGCCAGCGCCGCTGTCCGGTGTAGTCTTCAGTTTGCGGATCCATCACCGCCGCCTGAAAGGCGCATCACGTAAGCGGCCAGCAGCCGAACTCGCTGCTCGCCGAGTTTCTCGCCGAATGCGGGCATCTGACCCATGCGCCCGATCATGATCGTGTCGTGAAGCGTGGCGGCGTCCCCGCCATAAAGCCAGATGTCGTCCGTCAGGTTCGGTGCGCCGAGCAACGGATTGCCTTTGCCGTCCAAACCGTGGCACGCGGAACAGACGGTCTCGAAGCGTGTCTTTCCTGCAGCAGCCTTTGCGGCATCTGCGGCCTGACCGCTGATCGATTGCACGTAGGCGATCGTTTCCTCCACCCCTTCCGAACCGAGCACTTCTCCCCAGGGCGGCATTGCCGCCATCCGGCCACCGGTGATCGTCTGCACGATCGTGTCGGCGTCGCCACCCCATTGCCAGTTGGAATCGGCGAGATTCGGGAAGCCACGAGCACCGCCGCCGTCAGATCCATGGCACTGCGCGCAATTGTTCTGGAAAATATTGTGGGCAGTCGACATGGCCTGCGGGTTGCCGGCCAGTTCCTGCACGCTCATTGCGGCAAACGGTGCCATCATTTCAGCGGCCTTTTCCTCGGCGCGCGCACTCTCCGCGTCGTACTGCCCGGCCTGCGTCCAGCCCTTGACGCCGCCAAAACTGCCGAGCCCCGGATACAGAATAAGGTAGATCACAGCGAACACGACAGAGAGGTAGAAAACCCACAGCCACCAGCGTGGCAGCGGATTGTTGTATTCGCGAAGATCGGTGTCCCAGACGTGACCCGTATCGACGCCTCCGCCGATCTTTTCGTTCGCGCTCCGTGGCTTTGCGGTCCAGCGCAGCAGCCAGACACAGGCCGCGATGTTCAAAACCGTCAGAATGATTACGTAGAGACTCCAACCACTAGTCATTGGATCCAGCTCCCTTGTTTCGCGGCAGATCTTCTTCCAGGGGCAGGCGAGCCGCCTCGTCGAAGTCTGTCTTGCGTCGCTTGCTGTAGGCCCAGATCACAAGTCCGAGAAACGCCAGCATCAGCGCCAGCGTAATCAGGCCGCGAACCGTACCGATGTTCATTTTTATCAGCCGCCGGTGCCGACATTCGTGCCCAGCCCCTGAAGGTAGGCGATGATCGCGTCGAGTTCAGTCTTGCCCTCGACGGCTGCGGCGGCCCCGCTGATGTCTGCATCCGTGTAAGGCACGCCCACCTTGCGCAGTGCCGACATCTTCTTCGAGACCAGCGCGCCATCGACCTTGTTCCGGGCGAACCACGGGTAGGCAGGCATGTTGGACTCGGGTACGACGTCACGTGGGTTGCCGAAGTGGACGCGGTGCCAGTCGTCCGAGTATCGGCCTCCGACTCTCGCGAGATCTGGTCCGGTTCGCTTTGAGCCGAACTGGAACGGGTGGTCGTATACGGACTCGCCGGCGAGAGAATAGGGACCGTATCGCTCCGTTTCCGCCCGGAACGGGCGAACCATCTGCGAGTGGCAGTTGTAACAGCCTTCGCGGATGTAGATGTCACGCCCGGCTAGCCTCAGCGCGGCATACGGTTCTATACCCGGGGCGGGCGATGTCACCGACGTCTGAAAATACAGGGGGACAATTTCGACCAGCCCTCCGATGCTGATCACCAGTGCGATCAGCACGCCCATCAGGCCAACTTTCTTTTCTACTGCTTCGTGATTCATGCGCAGTACCTTCCTCAGGCCGGTTGAACGACGGGCGCGTCGGCGGTGCTGGTCTTTGCGGCGGCGGTCTTCCAGACGTTGTAAGCCATCAAGAACATACCGCCGAGAACCAGGACACCGCCGAGCAGGCGCACGCCGTAATATGGGTACGTGGACTTGATCGACTCAATGAACGAGTAGGTCAGGGTGCCGTCCGCATTGGTCGCGCGCCACATCAATCCCTGCATGACTCCGGCAATCCACATCGACGTGATGTAGAGCACCACGCCAATCGTCGTGGTCCAGAAATGCACATCGATCAGCTTCGTGCTGTACATCTGCTCCCGGCCGAACAGCTTCGGGATCAGTGCATACAGCGATCCGATCGAGATCATGGCGACCCAGCCGAGCGCGCCGGAGTGTACGTGGCCGATCGTCCAGTCCGTGTAATGTGACAGCGCATTGACCGTCTTGATCGACATCATCGGCCCTTCAAAAGTTGACATGCCATAGAAGGACAGCGAGACGATCATGAACTTCAGTATCGGGTCGGTACGCAGTTTGTGCCATGCACCGGACAGGGTCATTATTCCGTTGATCATGCCGCCCCAGGACGGTGCGAGCAGGATCAGTGAGAAGGCCATGCCCAGCGACTGCGCCCAGTCCGGGAGCGTCGTGTAATGCAGGTGGTGCGGGCCGGCCCACATGTAGATTGAAATCAGTGCCCAGAAGTGAACGACTGAAAGGCGATAGGAATAGACGGGCCGTCCGGCCTGCTTCGGCACGAAGTAGTACATCATGCCCAGGAAGCCGGCGGTAAGAAAGAAACCAACGGCATTGTGGCCGTACCACCACTGCACCATCGCGTCGACCACGCCAGCGTAGGCGCTGTATGACTTCGTCGCGGTGACCGGTATTGCCATGCTGTTGGTGATGTGAAGCACGGCCACCGTGATGATGTACGCGGCAAAGAACCAGTTCGCGACGTAGATGTGCTTGACTTTCCGTATCGCGATCGTGCCAAGGAATACAATCGCGTACGCCACCCAGACGACCGCGATGAGCAGGTCGATCGGCCACTCCAGTTCCGCGTATTCCTTGCCCTGGGTCATGCCGAGCGGAAGCGAGACTGCGGCGAGTACGATGACCAGTTGCCAACCCCAGAACGTAAACGATGCGAGTTTGTCGCTGAACAGTCTGGCATGACTGGTTCGCTGGACGATGTAGTAAGACGTCGCGAACAGTGCGCAGCCGCCGAAGGCGAAGATCACCGCATTGGTGTGCAGCGGGCGCAACCGGCCGTAGGTCAGCCACGGGATGCCCAGGTTGAGTTCAGGCCACAGCAGCTGCGCCGCGATGAGTACACCGACCGTCATGCCGACGATGCCCCATACCACGGTCATGATTGCGAACTGCCGGACCACCTTGTCGTTGTAATGAGTGGCCGTCGATTTCATGCGGTCGCCTCGAAAGGAGTTGAAGCAGAAAATACAGCGCATTGATTGCGCGAGCGTCGCGAATGTTATGAGTCGCTAATCTATCGTGCAACACGTATTTGCGCGGGGCACCGGCGCCGGCTCCGGTGATGGGCTGCGATTTTCACTCATTGCGCGCCACAGGGCGGGCTCGCACAGTGTGTACGGGAGTTCTGAATTCCCCGAGTGGAGGCCTCGAAGCATGAAACGTCTCGACCGTATTCTCGCCGTACTCGATCCGACCGCGGACAGCCAGCCTGGTCTTGAAAAGGCGGCGCAGCTGGCGCAGAAATTTGGCGCCCGCGTGGAACTGTTCGTATGCGACTTCGATCCTGCGTTGACGGGACGCCCTTTTTTCGACACCGATGGCCTCCGACGTCTGCGAGATGACTTCATTTCCGAGCGAACACAGTGGATGGAACAAAAGGCGCGACAAATTGGAGACCGTGGTATTGCGACTGAGACTCATATTCACTGGGATAATCCGCTCTATCGAGGCATCGTTCGCAGAGTCGAGGAATCCTCGCCGGACCTTGTAGTGAAGGATACCCACTACCACTCGGCAATCCGGCGAACGCTGCTGAGCAATACGGACTGGAACCTGATTCGCACCTGCCCGGCACCGTTGCTGCTCGCGAAGGCCGAGCCCTGGTCAGAACCCCCGCGATTGCTTGCGGCCCTGGACCCGGGTCATGCCGGGGATACGCCGGCTTCGCTCGATCACCAGATTCTCGACTACGGAGAAATGCTTGCGAAACGTCTCGGTGGTGAGCTGCATGCCGTGCATGCGTTCTTCCCGGCCGCCCTGCTTGCCGCAGTGACCGGCATGGCCGGCATTCCGTCCGTCGCGGGCGTGTCCTCTGCAGAGATCATCGATGGGGAGCGCAAGCGGATCGCCAGGGAACTCGACGAGATCCTCGACGCGCACGAACTGTCCGGTGATCGCATGCACTTGTTGCAGGGTGCTGCCGTGCAGGTACTGCCAAGACTGGCCAGCGACATGGCAGTTGACATCCTGGTCATGGGCGGCGTTTCGCGCAGCCGGCTCAAAGAACTGTTCATCGGTAGCACGGCCGAGCACATCATCGACCGCATTGCCTGCGATGTCCTCGTCGTCAAGACTGATGATTTCGCAGAGAAGCTTTCTGACTAGCAGGGACGGGCGCGGGCCGCCGCCAGCCGCGCGGTCCCTGTGATGCGAATCACATAAATCCGGTGAAGAACGGTTCCTGGCGCACAGTTGCGGCGCCACGGCCGACCGTATACTCAATCGGAACCATGTCAAGCAACGTGCTTTTAATCTGTGCGCAAGCGGGCGACCAGGCGCATTTTCGCAAAATCCTCGGTGCCGTCAGAGGGCAGCCGTTTCATCCGCAGGTGGCCGGCACGCTCTCCGAGGGCTTGGCCGCGCTGAAAGAAAAGCCTGTCGAGACAATCGTGCTCGACCTGAATCTCCCCGACAGCCTCGGCTTGACAACTTTTCTGCGTGTGCAGCCGAAGGCAGCGGGTGCGCCGGTCGTCGTGCTGGTCTCGGAGCGAGATGAAGAGTTGGGTGTTCAGGCGGTCACTCGCGGCGCGCTTGACTACCTGCTGAAGGAACAACTCACGTCGCAACTGCTCGAAAAGGCGCTGCGGTATGCGACGGAGCGTACCCACACCCTTCTGGCACTGCGGGCTTCCGAGCAGCGATATCGCGAGTTGTTTCAAAATGTCACGGCCGGCGTTTTCCAGACGACTCCGGACGGCCGGTTCATGGCGGCCAATCCGGCGCTGGTACGCATGCTGGGCTATGACTCCGAGGACGAACTGCTGGAAGTGGACGTGGGTGCGGACGTCTATATGGATCCCGAGCACCGGGCGAACTGGGTCGGCGCCATGGCCGAAGGTGGCGAAGTCCGCAATTCCGAACTGGTGCTCAAGCGAAAGGACGGCACAAAGATCGTTGTACTCGAGAATTCCCGCGCCGTTCGCGATTCTGAAGGGCAGGTGCTCTTCTACGAAGGCACGCTGACGGACATCACCGCGGCGCATGAGTTGTCTCAGCAACTTTCCTATGACGCCAGCCACGATCCCCTGACGGGCCTCGCAAACCGCCGTGAGTTCGAGCTGCGCCTGCAGCGCGCGATCGAAATGACCCAGGCGACCGGTGCGACGCACGCGGTCTGCTACATGGATCTGGATCAGTTCAAATCGGTAAACGATACCTGCGGTCACGTTGCCGGTGATGAATTGTTGCGCCAACTCGGGCAGCTGCTGCAGCAGCGCGTGCGGCAGAATGACGTGGTTGCCCGTCTTGGTGGCGATGAATTCGCAGTGTTGCTCAATAACTGCGGTTCGGATGACGCGCTGCAGGTTGCGAACGAGCTGCTGAAGGCCGTGGACCAGTTTCAGTTTGTCTGGGGCGACAAGAGCTTCACGCTCGGGGTCAGCATTGGAGTCGTCGCCGTCAATGCCAATTTCCGGCGCCTGGTGCAGGTGATGAACGCGGCGGACACGGCCTGCTATGCGGCGAAGGACGGCGGGCGAAACCAGATTTATGTCTATTCTGAAGATGAAGCCCTGGTCGCGCGCCGACACGGTGAAATGGAGTGGGTGGCCCGTGCAAAACGCGCGCTGGCAGAGAATCGCCTTTTCTTGCATGCACAACCGATCGTTCCCCTGGCTCACGGAACGATGCAGCCGCCGCATTACGAACTCCTGGTGCGCATGCGCGACGAGACCGGTCGTGTCGTACCGCCCGGTGCGTTTCTCCCGGCTGTTGAGCGTTACAACCTGTCGGTCCGATACGACCGCTGGGTTATCGGCGCCGCGCTTGACTGGATGAAGGAAAACACCGGCGCGCTCGATCGGGTCGCCCGTTTCTTCATCAACCTCGCACGCGACTCGATCAATGATCCGGAAACAGCAGAATTCGTCCGGCAGGCGGTGTCCGATGCAGGCGTCGATCCGCGTCGGCTCGGATTTGAGGTGGCCGAGGGCGTCGCGATTGCGAACCTGACCAAGGCCAACCATCTCATCGGTGAATTGCGGCGTCTCGGTTGTTCTTTCGCGCTCGACGATTTCGGCAGCGGTGTATCGTCCTTCGCGTACCTCAAAGCGCTCAATGCCGACATGCTCAAGATCGACGGTATGTTCGTCGGTAACATTTCGCAGGACCAGGTCGACTACGCGATGGTGCGCTCGATAAAGGAAATCGGTCACGTGATGGGCAAGACCGTCGTTGCCGAATCGGTTGAAAGCGAGGCGGTCATCGAGATGTTGCGCGAGATCGGCGTGGATTACGCTCAGGGGTTCGCAGTAGGCGAACCCCGGCCGCTGACGGAACTGGCCGAAGCCAGTGTCCTCGACCTGCTGGCCTGAGAAGGCGGGCCAGCCCCTATTTTTGCAGCACGTAGCGTCCCGGTGCCGGGCCCAGCGGCTTGTAGCCCTTTCGAGGCGCTCCCATCGCCGGCTTGTTCACGAGTGTCTTGCTCGAATGAGCCTTGAGCCACTCGGCCCAGGTCGGCCACCAGGAGCCTTGCGAAGGCTCGACCGTCGACATGTATTTGTCGGGTGATAGCAGCCGGTCACCCGGCCGCGTCGTGTGAATCCGATGCCGCCGTCGCGGATGCTGCGGTCCGCTGATGATTCCGGCATTGTGGCCGCCACTTGTCAGACAGAACGTGTAGTCGGTCGAGCGCGCGAGCCGGCCGATCTTATAGACCGAGCGCCATGGCGCGACATGGTCCGTTTCGGTGCCAACTACGAACATCGGAATCGTGATATCGCTGAGACTGATCTGTTCGCCGTTTGCGACGTATCGTCCTTCGGCCAGGTCATTGTTCAGATACAGCTGATGCAGATAATCCGTATGCATGCGGTGGGCCATGCGTGTCCCATCGGCGTTCCAGGCCATCAGGTCGTTTGGAAGCGTTCGCTTGCCACGTATATAGCTGTCTATCGAGGGCCCCCAGAGCAGGTCGTGGGTTCGGAGCATCTGGAAGGCGCCGCCCATTTGCTTGCTTTCCAGTACGCCCTTTTTCCACATCATCGCCTCGAGCATTGCCAGTTGAGCGGGACTGATGAAGACGGACAATTCACCGGGCTCGCTGAAATCGGTCTGGCCGGCGAAGATTGTCATCGAAGCGAGGCGCTCGTCGTCGCGGGCGGCGAGCTCGGCGGCCGCGATCGATAACAGGGTTCCGCCGATACAGTATCCGACGGCGTGGATCTTCCGGCGCGGGACTACGGCACTTACGGCATCGATTGCGCTCTTCACCCCCAGCGTCAGGTAGTCGTCCATGGTCAGGTCGCGATCTTCGGCCGTCGGGTTCTTCCAGGAGATCATGAACACCGTGTGACCGAGTCCCGTGAGATAGTTGACCATCGAGTGCGGCCCGGCCAGGTCGAGGATGTAGTACTTCATGATCCACGCCGGGACCATCAGGATCGGCTCTGCGTAAACCTTGCTGGTCTGCGGCGAGTACTGGATCAGTTCCATCAGGCGATTGCGCAAAATGACCTTGCCAGGCGTTGCCGCGACATCGACGCCAAGCTCGAACTTCTCAACCCCCACCGGACCGACGCCCTGGAGAGTCCGCTTCACGTCCACGGCAAAGTGCTTTGCGCCGCGAAGAAGATTTCGGCCGTATTCCTCGCGCGTCTGGTCGATGAGTTGCGGGTTCGCCAGCAGGAAATTATCCGGTGCGAGCAGTTCCAGGCCTTCCCGAACGGTAAACGCGGCGATATTCTCCGCGGCAGCCGATGCCCCGGGGATTCCCCTGACCGAGTCGCGAGCCCACTCCGATGCCGTCAGGAAAGTCTGCGCAAGGACGTTGTACGGAAAATGTCCCCATGCCGCGTCTGAGAACCGCTTCGCGTAGGCCGGATCCTGCGTTTCGGGTGCAACGCCATCGCTGGTGAGCGCGTTGCCAGCGAACTGGGCGAGCGACATTGACTTCTGCAGAGCGCTCTTGGCGAGCCTCGCTTGCCGGCCGGGGGAGACCGCCAGGTTCGCGAGGATGTTCAGCCATGCGCCGCCAAACGCGTTTGGGGACAGGCCGCCGGTCAGCCTGGCCGCAGCCGCCAGGAAGGTCCGCGACAAGTCGTCGGATGCATACGCAGGCAGATTCTTCTTCTCATCCTTGCTCATGACGCACCCCCTTGTCTTAGTGCGTTCGAAATTTCACGCGAGTATAGCGCTCGCCGCGAGCAGGGAAAGTCGGATCGGGGAACGCGTCAGATCGTCTTGAGATCGATGGCCATGTTGGCGAGTTTTGCGGCGTCGGGTCTCTTTCGCTCGGCTATCCAGCGCTTTCCCACCATGAAATCGCGGGGCGAATTTACCGCATCGACTGCCAGCAACTCGCCGTCGGCCAGGTAATAAAGCGCGAACTTGCCGGTTCCGGGATCGCCGCGCAGCACGGTCTGGTCGTAGCCTTCTGAAATGCCGGCGATTTGCAGCTTGATGTCGTACTGGTCGGACCAGAACCACGGGATATGGTCGTGGCGCGCGGGCAGTCCACAAATTCCGGCGGCGGCGGTTCGGGCCTGCTCGACCGCATTATCCACCGACTCGAGCCGCAGCCTGCGGCGATAGCGAACACTCGGGTGATTGGTGCAGTCGCCGGCTGCATAAATGTTGGGGTCCGAACTGCGACATTGCTCATCCACCAGGATGCCGTTGTCACAGTCGATGCCCGCCGCGGCGGCCAGCGTTACGTCGGGAAGTATGCCGATACCGGCCAAGACGACATCGGCCGGCAGCCGGCAGTCACCGCAGACAACCTCCCGGACACGTTCATCGCCTTCGAACGCGGTCACCGCCGTATTGCAAAGGATCTTCACGCCTTCGCGTGCGTGGCGCTCGGCATAGAAAGAGGAAATTCCGGGAGCGACGACCCGCTGCATCGGCCGGTCCATTGCCTCGATGACGGTGACGTCGAGTCCGAGTTGCCTGGCGGAGGCGGCAACCTCCAGTCCGATGTAACCGGCGCCGATGACGACGAGCCGCCTCGCCACGCCGAGGTCAGCTCGTAGCCCGTCAGCATCGGCCAGGTTGCGCAAGTAGTGGATGCCGGTGAGTTGGTGGCCGGGTACCTCCAGCAGGCGCGGCCGGCTGCCCACGCACAGCAGGAGCTTATCGTAGCTGAGCTCGGCCCCATCGTTGAGCCGCAGACGGCGTTCACTGCGATCGACCGCGGTGACTCGCTTGCCCAGGCGCAGTTCGACTTTCGCCTGCTCATAGAAAGGAAGTCGGCGCAGAGCAAGGCGCTCGGCCGCGAGCTCTCCCGCAAGGTACTTCTTCGACAGGGGCGGGCGGTTATAGGGCAGATGCGGCTCTTCGCCGACCAGTATGACCGGTCCTTCGTGGCCCTCGCGGTGCAGGGTATCGATTGCCTGAACCGAGGCGTGGCTGGCGCCCACGATGATCACCGTCGCGGTCATTGCCTGCCTCCGTCACGCGGCGGGCTGGCTTCTGATCCCTCGCCGGGCTTGAAAACGATCATATCGCCCAGTGACATGTGGAAAATACCTCGCGTCCTCACGCATCTGCCTGTGGCATGATGCCGGGGAATCGGGGCGAGTGCACCATGGCCTGCGCTCAGCAGAGCGCCGCACCACCGATGGGCAGGCCCGCTGGACCGACGCTCCATCATGGTGCGAACAACGTGCGAGTGGCGCAGAATGAGGCTCGAGCGGGGACGGCATGAATTCTGCATGGAGTCTCGGCAGATCCCGCCGCGGTGGCGGGGCACGGGTTGCGTTCTGGCCCCCACGAAGCGTGGAGGCTGCGACGAGCCGCCGCAGAGTGACCAAGAGATTGATTTAGGAGCCAGAGCTCAATGAAGCTGATCAGCGCAATCATCAAACCCTTCAAGCTGGACGACGTTCGCGCAGCTTTGTCGGAAATCGGTGTCTCCGGTATGACAGTGACGGAGGTTAAGGGCTTCGGCCGACAGCGGGGCCACACCGAACTCTACCGTGGTGCCGAATACGTGGTGGACTTCGTTCCGAAAACCCGTATCGAGGTTGCCGTCAAAGATGCGATCGTCGAACAGGTCGTAGAAGCGATTACTGCCTCTGCGCGAACGGGCAAGGTTGGTGACGGCAAGATTTTTGTCACCGACCTTGAGCGCGCAATTCGAATCCGTACCGGCGAGGCAGACGACCAGGCCCTCTGACAAGACCCGGCCGACTTCGCTAGGATCGAGGTTCCGTCGTCTCCACAGAGAGCTATGACCCCGGATGCCGGAACCACTGGAGTGCGCGCTGGAGAAACTCCGGCTGGGCGAACAGGCCCGGCACGTGTTTCTCTGTGTCGGCGGCAAATGCGCATCACGCAAGCGCGGTATGGAAAGCTGGGAGTATCTGAAGCGGCAAATCAAGCGGCATGGTTTGCAGGACGTATCCGGCGGCGTCCTGAGAAGCAAGGTCGATTGCCTGAGAATCTGCACGTCGGGCCCCATCGCGCTCGTCTATCCGGAGGGCATCTGGTACCGGGACTGCACGCCGGAAAACCTGGAACGCATCGTTTCCGAGCACCTAGTTGACGGCCGGCCGGTCGAAGATTTGGTGATCGCCCGCGCTCCACTTGAATCCCGCCGATAATCCGTTTCGCGTTAGGCTCCGCGTGAATCCGCGTTGCGAGGCGGCACATCCGGCCGCGGCCGATCGGGCCGCCGGGCAGCGCACAGCGGCGTCCGAATCCCACCACTTTGGCGTATCGTGCGCAGAACAAGGCCGACGTTGCGACAGGGCTCATAGGATGCGAACAGGCTGACCCGCTGTGATTCCATTGCGCCCACTCGTCCTTATCGCCTGCATCCTGCTGTCATCGGGCGCGACCGCGCGCGGTGACGAAACACCCGCGGAAACGTCGCTTTCCGAATCCACTGGATCGGCTTTGGGTGACGCCATTCCGTCTTCCGAAGAGCTCGAAGCGCAAGGCGCGGTGATCGGCCGTGTCGCAGTGCGGGTGGGTGACGTATTTGATACCCGTATCGAGGGAGAGAACGGCTGGTTCTACCGTACGGCCAACGGGCTCCACATCGAGACCCGCCCGTCGGTAATTCGAGAGCAACTGCTGTTCCACACCGGCGATCTATTCAGCCAGCGGTTGCTGACGGAGAACGAACGCATTCTTCGCCAGAATCCTTTTCTCTACGATGCCGTCATCGTCCCGGTTGGATATGACGGCAGCGCCGTCGACCTCGAGGTGCGTACACGGGACGTATGGACGCTGCGCCCCGGGTTCAATTTCGGGCGTGCCGGCGGCGCCAATCGGCTCAGCCTGAAGCTGGTCGAGAAGAATCTTCTCGGCTACGGTAAGGAGGTTCACGCGGAGTGGCGCGACACAGTCGATCGAACATCGCTGATTTTCGGCTACAACGATCCGCATTTTCTGCACCCCTTTACCAGGCTGAGCCTTGCCTACGCGGACTCGAGCGATGGGCAGACCAAGGCAGTCGCCCTCGAACAGCCTTTCTATTCGCTGGAGACGCGGCGCTCCGGCGGCTTGCAGTTATTCGACAACTCGCGTGACGAGCCTCGCTATGTGCTCGGCGAGAACGTCGGCGAATTCGGCTACCATGAGGAGTATTACGAAATTCGTTACGGGCGGTCGCAGGGCCTGCAGCAGGGCCATGCGGCACGCTGGTCAGCCGGTATCACGTATGACCGGAACCGGTTCGCTGAATTGCCCGATACCCCACTTGGCGGCCCCTTGCCGGATGACCGCGAGCTGTTGTACCCGTGGTTGGGCTTCGAGTGGCTGGAGGACAAATTCCAGGAGCGCCGGAACCAGGACCAGATCGGCCGAACCGAGGATGTCTTGCTTGGTCTGCGTGCCAGCGGCCGGGTCGGACTTGCGTTGCAATCGGCCGGATCGGATCGCAACGCGATGATATTCAGCGGTTACATGCAACGAGGCCTCGACCTCCGGCCTGGACACTCCGTGTTCTGGAATCTTGCCGCTTCAGGCCGGCTAGAAGACGGGGGGCTGGCCAATGGCATCTTCAATGCGGGTAGCCGCTATTACTGGCAGACAACGCCGCGCAGCAAGTTTTATGCCGGCATCGATGCAGTCCTGACGGAGAATCTCGATCCCGAGCACCAGTTGCTGCTCGGTGGCGACAGCGGGCTGCGCGGCTATCCGCTGCGTTACCTGGCCGGCACCTCCCGGGCCCTGCTGACGCTGGAGCAGCGTTACTATTCGAACTGGTATCCGTTCCGGCTTTTCCATGTCGGCGCTGCTGCATTCTGCGACATCGGCCGCACCTGGGGCCGCGATGTGACGGGCTTTGAGAACACGGAACTGCTCAAGGACGTCGGACTCGGTTTGCGGCTGGGCTCGAGCCGCTCGTCCTTCGGCAATGTGATACACATTGACCTCGCCTTCCCGCTGGACGGCGATCAGTCGATTGACTCCGTACAGATACTGGTTGAGACCAAGGCGGGCTTCTAGCCTTCGGTGCCGATGCAAAGCAACGCAGGCGCTGGGTTATCATGGTCCGGCGCCTTGTGGAACGCGCGGGCTCAACCGCTGCCACTATTGAAGGGGAAGTCTCATGATCTCGTTGTCTGTCAACGGAAAGACGGTCGAATACACCGGCGCGACGGATACGCCGCTGCTGTGGGCGTTACGCGACGAACTCGGCCTGACGGGCACCAAGTTTGGCTGTGGGGCCGCGATATGCGGCGCGTGCACCGTGCACGTCGACGGCCGGCCCAGGCGTGCGTGCAGTACGCCGATGAAATCGGTGGAAGGCAAGTCGGTCACGACGATCGAGGCGATGACTGGCACGCCGATCGGAAAGGCCGTGCAGGCTGCCTGGCTTCGCAACGACGTGCCGCAGTGTGGATATTGCCAGAGCGGCCAGATCATGAGCGCTGTCGCTTTGCTGGCAAAGAACCAGAAGCCTACCGATGATGACATCGACCAGGCCATGCGGCGCAACCTCTGTCGCTGCGGTACGTACAACCAGATTCGCGCGGCGATCAAGGATGCCGCCGCCGCACTCGGAGCTTGAGGAAACCACCATGAGCAAGATGTTCCTCGCGACGCGTCGCGACTTCATCAAGGGAACGGCCGGCGCCGCCGGTGCGCTGATGATCGGATTTACCCTTCCCGTTTCGTCCCGCTACGCACACGCGGCCGGCAATTTTGAGCCGAACGCTTTCCTGCGAATTACGCCAGATGGCGCGATTACCGTGATTTGCGGGCTCTCCGAAATGGGCCAGGGCGTGCACACGGGTATTGCGATGCTCGTCGCCGAGGAACTCGATGCAGACTGGAAAGCCGTTGGCCTCGAACAGGCGCCGGCAGATGCGGCCTACAACAATCCCATGTTCGGCATGCAGGCTACCGGGGGCTCGACGTCCATTCGCGGCCATTACCAACCGATGCGGCAGGCCGGGGCGGCGGCGCGCGAAATGCTGGTGGCCGCAGCTGCAGCGAGCTGGGGTGTCGACCCCGCGGATTGTCGCACCGAGGGCGGGCGTGTGGTTCACGCCGACGGACGGTCGATTGCCTACGGGGACCTCGTCGAGGCGGCGTCCAGTCTGCCCTTGCCGGCGAGTCCAAAGCTGAAGGACCCAGCCAGCTTCCGGATTCTCGGTACCGACCTCAAGCGCCTGGACACACCGGCAAAGCTCAATGGCAGCGCCGGCTTTGGGCTCGACGTGAAACTGCCCGGCATGCTGGTCGCGGTGATGGCGCATGCCCCGGTGCCCGGCGCAAAGGTCACGTCCGTCGACGATGCTGCGGCCAAGGCCGTTCCGGGGGTTCGCAAAGTGCTGCAGATTCCGCAGGGCGTTGCGGTGCTGGCCGACGGTTACTGGCCGGCACTGAAAGGCCGGGACGCGCTCGTCGTGCAGTGGGACGACGGCCCGCTGGGCAAGCTTTCCTCGGCTGAGATAAGCAAGCAACTGAACGATGCCGCGAGTGGAGCAGGCGCCGTTGCGCGCAATGACGGTGATATCGGTTCGGAAGTGGCGAAGACGATCGATGCAAGCTACGAAGTGCCCTATCTCGCCCATGCCTGCATGGAACCGATGAACTGCACTGTCTGGGTGAAGAAAGACTCGGTCGAGATCTGGTCGCCGACCCAGGCCCCCGGCCCCCATCAAGGCATCGCCGCCCAGCTGGCCGGTATCCCTGCCGAGAAGGTAGACGTTCACACGACGTATCTCGGCGGCGGGTTTGGTCGCCGCTTCTCCCCGGATTTCACTATTGCGGCGACGCTGCTGTCAAAGGCAGCAGGCGTTCCGGTCAAGCTGATTTACACGCGTGAGGACGACACGCGGGCCGGGTTCTACCGGCCCGCAGCAGTCGCAAAGTTCAGGGCGGGCTTCGATGATGAGGGCAACGCAGTCACGTTACGTGCAACGATAGCGGCGCCGTCAATCATGCTGGCCGCGAATTTCGTCGAAGAGCTGCCCAAGGGCATCGATGAGCCAGCGGTAGAGGGCATACAGGACTGTCCTTACGGTATTCCAAACATACGGGTCGAATACGCAAGAACGGAACCGGGCATAAAAGTGTGGTTCTGGCGCTCGGTCGGGCATTCGCAGAATGCGTTTTTTCTCGAAAGTTTCATCGATGAAATGGCTGCATCCGCCGGAAGGGACCCGGTAGAATTTCGTCGGGCGCTGTTGTCCGGTCAACCGCGACTGCGCGGGGCGCTGGACCTCGCCGCTGAAAAGGCCGGTTGGGGTACGCCGCTGCCGTCAGGCAGGCACCGCGGCGTCGCCGTTGCCAGTTCGTTCGGCAGTCACGTCGCACAGGTTGCTGAGGTTTCGGTGGACGCTGCGGGCAGGATTCGCGTGCATCGCATTGTCGCCGCGGTGGATTGTGGCCGCACGGTCAATCCGGCCATCATCCGCAGGCAGGTCGAAGGAGCGATGGTCTATGGTTTGAGTGCTGCGTTGTACGGAAGAATAACGTTCAAGAACGGGCGCGTAGAGCAGGGAAATTTCGATGAATACCCGATGCTGCGCATCGATGAAATGCCCTCGGTCGAGGTACATATCGTACCGAGCACCGAAGAGCCTGGCGGCATTGGCGAACCGGGCCTGCCGCCGGCGACCCCGGCAGTTATGAACGCTGTTTTTGCCGCGACCGGCAAGCGTATCAGGAGCCTGCCGGCCAACTTGACGGACCTTGCGAGCGCGTGAGCCGGCACGGGCGATTGGCGGCGAACTGCCAGACGCATGGCCATTGCCGCATGCGTGCGCGATCGAGCTCACGCAGCTTCAGGCGAGCCTTGTGGCCGTTGCCGGAGGGAAGGCAGTCCCGGGGCCGCTACCTCAAGACTCGAGCACTTCCTTGCCACGCTGGATTGCCAGTGCCCCGCTGCGCACCACTTCGAGAACCTCGCCGAAATTCCCGACCAGCGCAATGAAGCGGGTGCTCTCGGCCTCACTGCTGGTCAGTTCGATAGTGAAGCTGTCGGCATGGTCCCAGAGTACGCGTCCGCCGGCTTTCTGGGTGGCTGACCACAGGCCCCCGACCTGGCTGGGCTTTGCCTTTACCTTGACCAGCAGCAATTCGCGTTCGAAATGCTGTTCGCTCGTTACGTCCTCGACATCGACGACGTCGACGAGTTTCAGCAGCTGGTGACTGATCTGCTCGATCACCGCATCGCTGCCCGTTGTGACGAGTGTCAGGCGAGACACAGCGGGATCGTCGGTGGGAGCGACGTTCAGCGACTCGATATTGTAGCCGCGCGTGGAGAACATCCCGGCTGCTCTTCCGAGGGCTCCGACTTCGTTTTGCATTGTGATGGAAATGATGTGGCGCTTCGCTGACACGATTTCTCCGCTTGCGGCCTGGCCGCGGGTGCTGCTGACTTATCGACCCGATGTGCCTTGGCCATTGAACGGCGCAGGCGACCCTGATTAGCATAGGTTATGGACCAGGTGCCCGCCAGCGCCGCCGGACCATGATCCTGGCCGACCCGACACACTGGCCCGGCCCCCGTGGACGCATTCTAAACGTGCTGCTACGCTGTATTGCAATGCAACACAGATTGTCCCGCCTTTATTCGTGCAGGAATTTACGGTGAAACAAAGTCACGTTACCGCGGGCGATAGCGCTCACCCCAAGGCCGGCAAGGTCATGTCCGGTGCAGAGATCATCGTGCAGGTACTCGCCGATGAGGGCGTAGATACGATTTTCGGTTACAGCGGTGGAGCGATCCTGCCGACCTATGATGCGGTATTCCGCTACAACCAGGCCCATGCAGGGCCGGACGGCGAGAGCCCGATGCCCCTTATCGTGCCGGCCAATGAACAGGGAGCGGGTTTTATGGCGGCCGGCTATGCCCGCGCCAGTGGTCGTGTGGGTGTTTGCATGGTCACTTCCGGGCCTGGTGCGACCAACACCGTGACGCCGGTTCGCGACTGCGCGGCCGACTCGGTGCCGATCGTCGTCATCTGCGGCCAGGTGCCAACCGCTGCCATCGGTACGGATGCGTTCCAGGAGGCGCCGGTGTCGAGCATCATGGGCTCTGTGGCCAAGCACTGCTTCCTGGTGACGGACCCGGAGAAGCTCGAGGCAACCGTTCGGACGGCTTTTGAAATCGCCCGTACCGGTCGCCCCGGACCGGTCGTAATCGACGTGCCGAAGGATGTCCAGAACTGGGAGGGTCCGTTCCGGGGTGCCGGCAACCTGCCGGTGCGCGGCTACCGGCAGCGAATGAACGCGTTGCAGGGCAGCGTCCTCAGCGAGAAGAAGTGCACTGAGTTTTTCCGCAAGCTCGGTGAAGCAAAACGGCCGATGATTTATGCCGGTGGTGGCGTGATACTTTCCGGTGGATCGGACGAACTGCGCTCGTTCTCGAACGAACTCGGCATCCCGGTCGTTACGACCTTGATGGGCATCGGTTCCATGGACACGACGGAGCCCCTGTCGCTGCGAATGCTTGGCATGCATGGCGCAGCCTTTGCGAACTATGCGGTTGACGATTGCGACTTCCTGATCGCGCTTGGTGCGCGATTTGACGACCGTGTTGCCGCGGTTCCGGACAAGTTTGCCGGAAACGCCCGGTACATTGCCCACATCGACGTCGATGCGTCAGAGATCAACAAGGTAAAACGGGTTCAGTGGAGCCATGTCGGTGTTCTGCCGCGGGCTCTCGCGATATTGCGTGACTATGCCCGGCGGACCGGCTTCAGGGCCGAGTGGAGCGATTGGCATCAGCATCTTGCCTCGCTCAAGAGCAAGTACGCAATGAACTACGACCGGGACAGCGAACTGATTCAGCCTCATTACGTCCTCGAGGAAATCAACCGCCTTACCGGGGGCAATGCGATCATTGTCACCGGCGTCGGTCAGCACCAGATGTGGGCCGCTCAGTATTTTGATTTCAAGGCGCCGCGCCTGTGGCTGACCTCCGGCAGCATGGGGACGATGGGTTTTGGCCTTCCCGCGGCGATTGGTGCGCAGTTTGCCTGCCGTAACCGCCTGGTCATCGATATCGACGGTGACGCCAGTATCCGGATGAACCTGGGGGATCTCGAAACGGTCACGACCTATGACCTGCCCGTAAAGGTCGTCGTGCTGAACAATTTCGGCGACGGCATGGTAAAGCAGTGGCAGAAGCTGTTCTTCAAAGGCCGGCTTGCATCCAGTGACAAGTCGCTGCACAAGAAAGACTTCGTGAAGGCGGCCGAAGCGGATTGCTTTCCGTTTGCCGTGCGCCTGGACCGCAAGAAAGACGTCCCGAGACGGGTGCGGGAGTTCATCGAGTTTGACGGGCCGGCGTTTCTCGAGGTCATCATCGATCCCGATGCGGGCGTTTATCCGATGGTTGGACCTGGCCAGTGCTACGAGGAAATGATCACCGGCGACTTCATACCATCGCGCAATCAGCGACAGGAAAAGGAAACGGATGCTTCGGAAATGTTTTAGTCGTGAGTTGCTCATCAGCGACACGGCGATAGCCCGGCAGGCAATTCTTGCGAGGGCTTGAGAACAGGGCGGTTATCGTTACCGGCGGCGGCGGTGGCATCGGCAGTGCCATATGCCGGCGCTTAGCAGAAGGTGGCGCCCGCGTGGCGGTGGTGGACCTCGACGCTGCGGCTGCTGAAGAGCTCGCCGGGGAAATCGTCGCCGCCGGCGGTGACGCCCGCGGATTCGCCTGCGACATCACCGTTCACTCGGCCGTCGAATCAATGGTCGCGCTCGTTGAATCGGAACTCGGTTCGACCCACGTGCTGGTCAACAATGCCGGCTGGGATCGGGCCATGCCGTTTCTGAAAACGACGCCCGCGCTCTGGGATCGCATCATTGCGATCAACCTCGTCGGTCACCTGAACATGCATCACGCGGTGGCGCCTGGCATGGTGGAGCGCGGCGCTGGCAGCATCATCAACGTGGCGTCCGACGCCGGTCGCGTCGGCTCTTCCGGCGAAGCAGTATATGCTGCGTGCAAGGGCGGAATGATCGCGTTCAGCAAGACGATGGCGCGTGAACTGGCGCGGGCGGGCGTGAGAGTCAATGCAATTTGTCCGGGCCCGACCGATACCGCGTTATTCAGGGATTTCACGGGGGCTGGCGAGCGCGGCGAGAAACTGAAGGCCGCGCTGGAGCGCGCGATCCCGTTCGGACGCCTGGGCCGTCCGGAAGAAGTCGCGGGCGCAGTGGCCTTCTTTGCCAGCGACGAGTCGGAGTTCATCACCGGGCAGGTCCTGAGCGTCTCCGGTGGTCTGACGATGAACGGTTAGGAATTCACGGCGATCCGGGGAGACGGCCGATGACTGGAGAGGCGTACACAGACATTCTCTATGAGGTCGATGCGCGAGTCGCGACGATCACGATCAACCGTCCTGGAGTCATGAACGCGTTCCGCGGCAGGACCTGCGAAGAACTGATTGCCGCGTTTCAACGCGCCGGCTGGAGCACGGACGTGGCGGTTATCGTGCTCACCGGCTCAGGTAGCAAGGCGTTCTGCACCGGCGGGGACCAGTCTGCCCACGCGGGGGCCTACGATGGGCGGGGAACCATCGGGCTGCCGGTTGAAGATCTGCACACGGTGATACGCGACGTTCCGAAGCCGGTCATTGCGAAAGTGCGGGGCTATGCGATCGGTGGCGGCAATGTACTGGCGACGCTCTGTGACCTGACCGTGGCTTCCGAAACCGCCGTGTTCGGGCAGGTGGGCCCGAAGGTCGGTTCGGTAGATCCCGGTTTTGGTACCGCTTACCTCGCACGCATCGTCGGCGAGAAGAAGGCCCGCGAGATCTGGTACCTGTGCCGGCGCTACAGCGCGCGGGAAGCCGAGGCAATGGGGCTTGTGAACTGCGTCGTCGCCGACGCGGACCTGGATGCCGAAGTCCGACGCTGGTGCATCGAATTATGTGCTCGCAGCCCTACCGCGATTGCGCTTGCGAAGCGTTCGTTCAACGCCGATACAGAGTCCATCCGCGGTATCAGCGGCCTTGGGATGCAGGCCCTCGCTCTGTACTACCAGTCCGAAGAGTCGCAAGAAGGCGGGCGCGCCTTTCGGGAAAAGCGCAAACCCGAATTTCACAAGTACCAGAAGTAGGCCGCCCTGCCCGCGGCGGCCGGCGTCACCGCGGCTCCTCCAGCAATGGGTCAATTTTCTCCGCCAGCGCTTTGAACGGCAGCGCACCGGTGACCGTTTCACCGATGAATTCGCCCCGGACCAGTCGTCCGATTACAAAGGTCGGTGTCGACGCGATACCGAATGAGCGCGCGGTGGCCGCATCGGACTCTACGGCCTGTTTCTGGCGGGAGTCGGCCCGGCACTGCTCGAAGACTTCGACGTCCAGGCCAAAGCGATCTGCCAACTCGCCGTACGGCGCCGTGGCGAGATGACTCTGTCCCCGGAAAAGCGCCTCCCGGTACTCCCAGAAAGCGCCCTGCTGTCCGGCGCAACGAGCGGCAACCGCTGCCGGAACGGCGTACTCGTGAAAAGAGAGGGGCAGGTCCCGGGCCGCGTAGCGCAGCTTGCCGGTTTCGATGTACTTTTTGCGCAACTCCGGAAAGGTCTGCAGTGCGAACTGGGCGCAGTACGGGCATTGCAGGTCGGTGAATTCGATCATCGTAACCGGCGCGTCCGGATTGCCGATGTCGCGAAAATCCCGCGGCGACACCGTGCCGGGCTCCTGGGCCGGCCCAACTGCGTTTGCGGATTTGTCGCCGTGTCCAGGGTCATCGGGCGTTGTCCGGCAACCGACTAACGCCAGCGCGAAAAGGATCGAAAGAACGCAGGACCGCATCTTGTGCATTTCTTCAGGGGCTCCGTTGTTGCCTGCCTCGCAGCTTGCACGCGGTGCTCATGGACCCGCAAGCCCGTCAGCCGGAAGCTGCGACGTGATACGGTTCGCATCAAGAACGTTACTCTTAATTCATCGACAGGAGCGTGCGTTATGAAGTACCTGCATACGATGGTCCGGGTCACCAACATCGACGAATCACTGAAGTTCTACTGCGATGCTCTCGGGCTCAGGGAAATCCGGCGCTACGAAAACGAACAGGGACGATTCACGTTGGTGTTCCTCGCAGCCCCGGGCGATGAAGATGCCCAGGTCGAACTGACGTACAACTGGGACCCGGAAGACTACGGCACCGGCCGCGCTTTCGGTCACCTTGCCTACGCGGTTGACGACATTTACGCGGCCTGTGAGCGCCTCGCGAGCAAGGGTGTGACGATCAACAGGCCGCCGCGCGACGGACGCATGGCCTTCGTGAGATCACCGGACGGCATCTCGGTGGAACTGCTGCAGAAAGGTGACGCACTGGCACCCCGGGAGCCCTGGCAAAGCATGCCCAATACCGGGACCTGGTGATTGCCGGCTCAGGCGTCGCCGGGTCACTCATATCGCCGGCGCGCCGCTTGCGGAACTCAGCAGTAGACACTGCGACCAATTTTTTTCGCGGACCTGGCCGTCGGCTTCGGTGTCCCCAGAGCATGCCGCGGCAGCCCGGGCCAAGATACTGATGGCCAGCGCGACCCGAAGCCTTTTCTGCACAGTCGGCTTCTCCGTTTACCTGTCCCGCGAGTTGTCCTGGTTGGCTGCGGCCCCGGGAGTTTGCGCTCCGGAATCTCAGGAACCGCCGAAGCATTCTCCTATGATGCGCGGTTCCGGTTCGAGTCTGATTCCAAACCGGGCCTCGACTGAGTCCGCAACCCGTCTTGCAAGGGTGAGGAGTTCTCTGCCTGTCGCCGCTCCGTGGTTGACCAGCACCAGGGCGTGCTTCAGGGCGATTCCCGCATCGCCTTGACGGTGACCACGCCATCCACAGTACTCGATCAGCCAGGCAGCGGAAATCTTCGCCTCGCCTGGACCGGCGGGGTAGACCGGCAGTTCAGCATACTCAGCGCTCAGGCGCTGGGCCGCCTTGTCCGCTATGACCGGATTCTTGAAAAAGCTGCCCGCATTGCCGAGTTCGTCGGGATAGGGGAGCTTGGCGCGGCGCAGGCGTCTTACCGCAGCAGCAACATCGCTGGCGGTGGGTTGTCTGATGCCCGCGTCAGTCAGTGCCGCGCCGATACCTTTGTAATCCAGGGTAGGCGTTCGGCTCCGCGGCAGACGGAAGCTGACCGCGGTCACCACCCAGCGATCGTTGTCGCGTTTGAAAAGGCTGTCGCGGTAACCGAAACAGCACTCGGTGTTGTCGAGCGTTACGAACCGGCTGCGGCTGCGGTCCCAGGCCTCGACCGATTCAAGAAACTGGCGCACCTCCACACCGTAAGCACCAATGTTTTGTATCGGCGCAGCGCCGGCAAGCCCTGGAATCAGGGCGAGGTTCTCGAGTCCGGCGAGCCCCTGCGCCAGCGTCCAGTCGACAAACGAGTCCCAGACATGACCCGCCTCCACGCGAACGAGCGCTGAATCCTGGCTCTGATCGACGATTCGCACATCGTCGAACGCGAGTTGCAGCACGAGGCCGTCAAAGTCCGACACAAACAGCAGGTTACTGCCCTCGCCGAGAACCAGTACAGGCTCATCGCCCGCCTGGGCCTGCTCCAGCGCCAGCGGGACCGCTGCGGCCGCGTTCACACGCGCGAGTTTTGAGGCCGACGCAGCGACGCCCATCGTGTTGAGCCTTCTCAGCGGGGCTTCTCTCTGCAGGGTGAATGCTTCGCTCATCCGGACAACGCTCGCTGGACGCAACGCGAAGAACGCTATGCCAGAAGATCATCTCGATCAAGCCGAAAGACGATGGACACCGGTCGGCGTGCAACGCTGCGCGGGCGCACAGCGGCGCAAACGTACCGAGTCGCCAGATCGTCGGCAGGCGGTTCGACGGGCCGGTTGGCCGGCCCATCTCGGGCGCAGTCGATTTCGACATAAGTTGACGATTACGCCCATCGTGTATTAAGTCAGACCAAACGCTTTCTTTGTGAGATTTGAGTCAACGTGGCGCTCGGCACGCAGGTGGACAATTCGCCTCGCACACAATCAATGTACCGAGGCCATCCAAGTGACACGACCACGAACCGCCGCTCGCAACGCCGCATCGATCAGCAGGAAATCACAGTCAGTGACCGTCCATTCGAGAAAAATGTATGTCGACTGCCGCTTCGGGCAGTTGCATTTGCACACGGCATTTCCGTCCAGTGGCGGCTTTGATGAACTGACACCACTGGTCTGTATTGCGCCAGCCCCTTTGTCGGGCCGGTTGTTCAAACCGCTGCTCGGCAACCTCGGGAAAGACCGCAGCGTGTACGCACCGGACCTCCCCGGCTGCGGCGAGTCCGATTCGCCCAGCGCGACGCCGACGATGAGCGATTATTCGGCCGGCCTCGTGGACCTGCTCGATTCATTGCGCCTGCGGCAGGTCGATGTGCTCGGTTACAAGGGCGGGTCGCTGGCGGCGGTGGAATTCGCGCTCGCGCGGCCGACGCAGGTGCGGCGCGTGATCCTGGTCGGTGTGCCAATGCTAGATGCAAAAGAGCGCGAGGCTGAAAGTTCGTCGCCGTCGGAAAGCGGGCAGCGGTTGGCGCCGGCATTGCGCGGTTACCCGGCGGGCGAGCGCCTGCCGTTAATGCATCAGCCGACCCTGGTGTTGCGACAGAAGGACGAGTTCTGGCAGGAAACGGCCCGTACGGACGCGTTGCTGCGCGAGGGCAGGCGAGTCGATCTGCCGGAGGACTTCCAGACCCTGGACGACGGCGCGGCGGAACTGGTTACCTACGTTCGAGAGTTTCTCGATTCCTGAGTACCGATTGCGGCAGCGGCTGGACACGTCGAGCCCGGGGGTCGGGCCGGCGCCCGACGTGGCGTCTGACAAGACGGCGACGCTGACCCCTCAGCCGGCACGCTCCCAGACCTGCGCGCAAAGCAGGCCGATCGCCAGGCAGGCGACCAGCCATTCGACCGCGTGAACGACGAACAAGGTCGCCGGCGTATGCAGCCGCAGCCACAACGTCACCATGACCGGCAAGGTGGCTCCGGCCCAGCACAACAGGCCGAAGAGCAGGCCGATCAGGTACCAGTCGACATCAATGAGTGCAACGAGGCCCCAGCCGAGCCAGAACAGGAATCCCAGTGTCGCACCGGCGGCCCCGTAGGCCAGTGTCACCGCGGCCAGCTGTCGCAGCTTTTCGTCTTTCCAGCCGTCCGGGTTGTCACGGCGCAGATGAGCGATCCAAGGTGAGGAGACGACGCCTCCCCAGAGCCCCCCGATCAGACCGCCGCTGATGCCGGCCAGGACACTCATGACCAGTTCGATTCGTTGCACCCTCTCTCCCGTAGAACGCTGCCCCGGTTCGCCGGCGGGCGACGAACTGTAGAGGAATAGCGCGTATTCGCGCAAAGCCGATGTGTCGGGGGAGCGCCTCTTTGACCATAATCCTGCTAACTTAACGGCCGCAGTCCCGTCGAACAGATCAATGCAAGAAAGCTATATTGAACGAATTCTCAAGGCGAAGGTTTACGACGTCGCCATTGAGTCGCCCCTGGAATTCGCGCCTCGCCTTTCGCGGCGCCTCGGCAATCGGATTCTTTTCAAGCGCGAGGACCTGCAACCCGTATTCTCCTTCAAGCTGCGTGGGGCATATAACAAGATTGCGAACCTGCCGGAGACCGTCGCGGCGCGCGGTGTGATCTGCGCATCGGCCGGAAATCACGCCCAGGGCGTCGCGCTCGCAGCGCACCGACGCGGCATTCCAGCGGTCATCGTCATGCCGCAGACGACCCCGGGTATCAAGGTACAGGCCGTGCGCGACCTCGGCGGGGAGGTGGTTCTGCACGGTGACGATTTCGACCAGGCCTGCGAGCATGCCTTCGGGCTCGCCGATGCGAGAAACCTGACTTTCATTCATCCGTTCGATGATCCGGATGTGATTGCCGGGCAAGGCACGATTGGCATGGAGATCATCCGCCAGCATTCGGCGGCTATCGATGCGATCTTCATCCCGATCGGTGGCGGCGGCCTGATTTCCGGTATTGCGACGTATGTGAAGACCCTTTATCCGGAGATTCGCATCATCGGCGTGGAGCCGGCCGATGCGGCGAGCATGCATGATTCACTGCGGGCCAACCGCCTCGTTACGCTCGATCGCGTCGGGATATTCGCCGACGGCGTGGCGGTAAGACGCGTTGGCGAGGAGCCCTTTCGATTGGCACGAAAATACGTCGACGAAGTGGTTCTGGTCAGCACGGATGAGATATGCGCCGCAATCCAGGATATTTTCGAGGACAACCGGACCATAGCAGAGCCGGCCGGCGCGCTAGCGGTGGCTGGAATCAAGGCCTACGTTGCGCGCGAACAATGCAGCGACAGGACGCTGATCGCGCTGAACTGCGGCGCCAACATCAATTTTGACCGACTGCGGCACGTTGCAGAGCGTGCCGATGTCGGCGGTCAACGTGAAATCCTGCTCGCGGTCGAGATTCCCGAGGAACCGGGCAGCTTTCTTCGCTTCTGTAAGCTGCTGGGTCGGCGCGGAGTGACCGAGTTCAACTATCGCTACGATGATTGCGGCTCGGCGCGAATCTTCGTCGGTGTCGCATTGCATGGCGGGCGAAATGAAAAAGAGGCCCTGCTGAAATCCATCGCTGAAAAGGGTTATCGCGCGCTGGACATGAGTAACGACGAGATGGCCAAGCTCCACGTTCGTTACATGGTCGGAGGTCATGCGCCCGGCCTCAAAGACGAGCGACTGTTCCGCTTCGAGTTCCCGGAACGTCCCGGCGCTTTGCTGAGATTTCTCGAGGCGGTCGGCTCACGCTGGAACATCAGCCTGTTCCACTACCGGAATCACGGCTCGGACTATGGCCGCGTACTCGCCGGGGTACAGGTTGCTCCGCAAGACGCCGTGGATTTTGAGCAGCACCTCGGCGATCTGCACTACGCTTATATCGAGGAGACGCAAAATCCGGCTTACCGGATGTTCCTCAGCACATAGCGGGCGACCGCGGGCGGCTGCTAGCGCGAACGCAGCACGGTGCGTCGCCTGTTGGGCTTCAAAAGTTTCACGAATTCGCCGAATACGCGCTCGCTCAGGGCTTGTGCCTGCATCAGGTGGCGGCGCGTCGCGCCACGTATGCGCGTTATGCGGCGCGCGTCCCAGTAGCGTTCAATCTCACTGCGGCCCTGGGGAGTGCCCAGCCAGCGGCTGATCAATGCCTCGTCGGCCTCCAGGTGGAACTGCAGGCCCCAAGCCTTGTCGCCGAGCCGGTAGGCCTGGTTGCGACAGCCACGGGTCCGGGCAAGGTGAACAGCGCCTGGCGGCAACCTGAACGTGTATGCGTGCCACTGGAATACGTAATTCGGCCGGTGCTCGAAATGGTGAAACAGCCGATCGTCGTGCGCGCCGTCGAGGGTCTGCAACTTGTACCAGCCGATTTCCGGCACCGGGTTGGGGTGTACGTCCGCGCCCATTTCCGCAGCCAGCAACTGAGCACCGAGGCAGATTGCGAGTACTGGCTTTTCCGCATTCATCGCATCACCAATCGCGGACATCTCCGTATTCAGATGCGGATAGAGGTGCCTCTGATCGACATTCATGGGGCCGCCAAGCACGACGAGGCCGTCGTACTTGCGCACATCCGGCTCGGCACGCGGCTCGCGGCTGAAATTTACGTAGCGAATCCGACATCCCGAGCCGCGTAACAGCGGGTCGAGGTGGCCCATGGGTTCGGACGCGACGTGTTGAAAGACGAGGATCTTGCGCATGCCGGCTCGCAGCTCGTGGATTGCGGTGACTATAAACCGCCTTCCCGGGGGATTGCCCGGGCCCTTTGCACGCGGCAGTATCGGTGCTGCGCCGCATTATGCGCCGCGTGGACTGCATTTCCCGGTACGAACGGCCGCTAACCCGATATGACATCCAGGTACATTCCCAGGCGTCGCAGCCGGTCCGAAGAACGATCGGTTCGAGGCCTGCGCCACCAACTGACGATCTGGCCCGGCAGCGATCCCGAACCGCTTTTCCTTCTGCACGGTTGGATGGATACCGGGGAGACGTTCCAGTTCCTGGTTGACGCGATGTCGGACCACTGGACCTGCGTCGCGCCCGACTGGCGCGGCTTTGGCCGAACGCAATGGCCGGATGACGGCTACTGGTTTCCGGATTATTTCGCGGACCTGGAAAATCTGCTCGAGCAACTCGCACCGGATCGGCCGGTTACGCTGATCGGCCACAGCATGGGAGGCAATATTGCCACTCTTTACGCGGGTATCCGGCCGGAGCGGGTCCGACGCGTCGTCTGCATCGAAGGCTTCGGACTGGCCCGGACGCACCCGGAGCAGGCTCCCGAACGTTTCCGCAAGTGGCTCGATCAGCTTCGGGAGCCACCGGAATTTGCGAACTTTCCTTCCTTCGAGGCATTAGCTCTCCTGTTGCAACGACGCAATCCGAGACTCAGCGATGAGCATGCCGATTTCATCGCCCGTGCGTGGGCGATCCAGAGTAACGACGGTACCGTCAGGGCCCGCCCCGACCCAGCGCACAAGCGCGTCAACCCGAACCTCTATCGCCGCGATGAGTCAGAAGCATGCTGGAGGGAAATCACCGCACCGGTGCTGTACGTGACCGCCGAGCATTCCGAGTTCCTGAGCCGGCTGGGCGAGGACGGTACCGCGGAGAACATGGCGAAGATAATTCCGAACCTGCAGCCCTGCGTCATTCCCGATGCCTCACACATGGTTCACCATGAGCAAGCTGAGGTCCTTGCGCGAGAGATTCAGGTGTTCCTCGCGGAGACCTGACAACTATTTTTTGTCGGCCTGCAGGAAGTATCGGCGCCGGCTCCCTATAATCTCAGTTCCATCTGGGAGTCTGAATGTTCGACGGCCCGCTCAAGTTTTCGTCCTGGTTCGCGGAATTGCGCCGTCGCAAAGTGATCCGTGTCGCCGTGGCTTACCTGCTGGTGGCCTGGGTACTGATTCAGATTGCCGAAACCACGTTCGAACCACTCGGGCTTCCCGAGTGGACCATCAAGCTGGTGATTGTCCTCGCGATCATGGGCTTTCCGCTGGCCTGCTCGCTTGCCTGGGCTTTCGATGTCACTCCCGAGGGCATCGAGCGGACGCCGTCGGCAGGCAAGACCGGGACGAACCCGGCAACGCTGCGCGCGCAAAAGGGCAGTCGATTGAGCGACACACCCGCGCAACCATCGGCGGTGGCCTCGGCACCTGAAGCCGGTGTGTTGTCAGAGAGCTCGGTCAACGATGGCGTGCCGGCGCAGTCTGTCGCGATCTTGCCGTTCGCGGATATGAGTGCCGAACGCGACCAGGAGTATTTCTGCGACGGCATTGCGGAGGAGATCATCAACGCTTTGTCCTGTGTCAGGGGCCTGCATATCGCATCGCGCACCTCATCATTCCAGTTCAAGGGCCAGTCCTCGGACGTGCGCGAGATAGGCAAGGCACTGGGTGTTGGCTCAGTGCTCGAAGGCAGTGTGCGCAAGGCGGGCGAACGGGTCCGCATCGCGGCGCAGCTGATCAACGCCGGTGACGGCTATCATTTGTTTTCGAAGACCTTCGATCGGAAGCTGGAGGACGTATTTGCCATACAGACGGAGATCGCCCAGGAGCTGGTCAGAGCCTTGCAGATTTCACTGTCCAGCGGCGAAGCAGAACTGCTCGAGCGCGGTGGCACTCGAAACGCGGAGGCCTATGACCTGTATTTGCGCGGACAGGCGCTGCTGCGCGACGGAACCGACAGTACCCTCGTTCAGGCTTCACAGAAATTCCGTGCGGCGATCGACCGTGACCCGATGTTCGCGCAGGCCCACGCGGGACTGGCGAACGCGCTGGCGATTCGTGGCCTCTGGCAGCTCGATATCACGCCAGAGGAGTATCAGCAGGCATATGCGGCCAGCGAGCGCGCGCTGGAACTCGAACCTCGCATGCCCGAGGCGATTCTTGCACGAGCCTGCCTTCTGTCGGTTCAACAACGCAACGATGAGGCCAGTGAGTCATTCGAGCAAGCGCTGCGCCTGAATCCAACGGCCTACTTTGCGAACTACATGTTCGCGCGCCATCTTTTCTCGGTCGGCGAAACCGAAAGGTCGCTCGGCTACTACCAGACGGCCATTCGTCTTGCGCCGGAGGAGTATCAGCCAAAGACGCTTTACGCCGGGGCCCTGGAGAAACTGGGTCGCGAAGAAGCGGCCCGGGAAGCGGGTCGGGTGGCGCTGGAAGCGATTCAACTGCATCTGCAGACAAATGCAGACGACGGGCGTGCACTGCAACTCGGCGCGGTACACGCTGCGCGTCAGGGCCTGCCCGAGCTGGCAAAACAATTGGCCGAACGAGCCATTCGCGCCCGCTCGGACGAGTTTGCGACCTTATACAATCTCGCCTGCGCGTTCTCGGTCATGGGCGACACTGAAAAGGCGCTGGACCTGCTGGAGCAGGCGACGCGGCACGGTCGGGGGAATCTTGCCTGGATGGAGCAGGATCCCGACCTCGATCCGTTACGCGGCGACCCGCGCTTCGAAAAGGTGATGGATCGTCTGCGCGGTGCCGGAGGGCCGGCAGGCGCCTGAGCGATGTGGAAACCACATCATCGCCAGATCACCTATACATGGGCACGACGAATCGTCATTGCGATCGTCGGCGGTTCGGTTCTGCTGTTCGGGATCGCGTTGATCGTCCTGCCTGGACCGGCCTTTGTATTCATTCCAATCGGCTTGACGATCCTGGGGCTCGAATTCGCCTGGGCCAAGCGCTGGCTTCACGCGGCGCGAGAACGTTCAGCCCGCATCATGGGTGTGGCCAACAGTGCCGCCAGCACGGTGCTCTGGTGGGAGCACTCGATGAGCCACGATCATCACACGGGCACTGCCGATCCGACGCGCGACCCGAACTCCGCCTCCGCGGATAGCGGCTCCGGTTCCTGAATCTTTGCCCCCCCGGCATCGGCACAGCCGAACCCCGGAGCGCCTGGCCGCAAGCTGTCAAAGGCGTGAACCGATGCAGCCGGAGAATTTGTCAGCAATTGACCGGGTGACTAGCCGATCGGTTCACCCAGCAGCAACGCGCGTACGAAGCGCACCGGCGGCGAACCGTAGGACAGGACCTCGTCGTGATACTGCTTGATATCGAATTCCGCAGCCCGGCGAGCTTCTGTTTCGGCACGCATGTCGGAGTGTTCCTGGTAGCCGACGAAGTAAGTTGAAAGTTGTGCCGAGGTAAGTTGCGCGCGTATCCACTTGCCGGCTGCTTCGCTTTCTTCCTGGAAGCCGGTCTGCGTCATCAGTGTCATCGCCTGTTCTCGCGTCATCCCATCGACGTGAATGGCCGAATCGATGATCGCATTGGTCACCGCACGCAGGTACCACTTCAACTGGATCAGCTTCATCAGCGGGTCGCCCCCCCGGAACCCCTGTTCCTCCATGACGCGCTCGGCGTATACCGCCCAGCCCTCGATGAATGGACCGGACCCCAGCATTGCCCGTAGTACTGACGGGTACTGGTTCGAATGCGCCAACTGGAGGTAATGGCCCGGCATGGCCTCGTGAATGGTAAGGTTCGCGATCGAGCGATTATTGTATTCGCGCAGGAACGACTTCACCTTGTCGTCGCTCCAGTCCGCCGGTATCGGCGACACCGCATAGAAGGTCCGCTGTCCCTTGTCCAGCGGGCCGGGGGAGTCGCAGTAGGCGACAGCGACGCCGCGCTGGAATTCCGGCATCAGTATGATTTCCAGCGGTTCGTCCGGCACCGTGACGAAATCATGCGCGCGGGTAAATTCGGTGGCTTCGGCCAGGGTTTCACGCGCTGTACTGACGACTTCATTTCGATTCGGCCGGTCTGCGTAGGCGAGTTCCAACGCGGCCTCGATGACCGCCTGCTGCTCCGCGGCCGCGGGTGAGTCCGGCATCGCCGGGGCATCCTTCCGCCCCTTGAGTGCCGCCACCGACACCGCGTACATTTCGGCCCGTACACGCACGACTTCGGCTTCGGCGCGCTTTCGAATCTCCTGGCGCGAAAGCGGTGACATCAGAGCGAATGCCAGTTTCTGTTCGTAGAGTTCCCGGCCGATACGGAACTCGCCCTTCGCGTTTGGCAACAGGTCTTTCTCGAGCCACTTCTGGTGTCTGGAGACCGCGTCGCGCGCCGCCTTGATTGCGTTGCTGAGGCGTTCCTGCTCGTCGTCGGGCAGCGTACCGAGTTCAGGTATGACCAGTTCGTCGATCAGGCTCAGGACGCCCGGGTTCTGCTTCACAGCAGTCTCGGCATGAATGGGCGGGACTTTTTCCGCGACCAGGTTGCCGCGAGCCTGCTCCAGCAGTGCCGGGAGCTTCTCGATGCGGGCGGTTGCGCTGCGCAGCCTTTCAGGCAGCGGCGCATAGTCTCTTGCCAGCAAGCCGTACAGTGACTGACCCGCCAGTTGCGTGTACACCAACGGATTCCATTGCCATTCTCGGAGCTTCTGTGCAGCCCAGAGATCGTACCTAAGGTTGTTCTCGAGAATCGCTGCATCGACCTGATTGCTGCGTGACAGTGCGGCGCGATCGATCGCCTTCAATCTCATCAGCAGTCCGTGCGAGAAAGCGATTCGCTTTGCGCGACCGGCGGAACTCATATCGTCGAGATCCGCATCGAATCGGTGATCGCCGAGTTGTGTCGCGTCGACCGGCGCGAAATGGCCATAGTTGTTGACGAATTCCGCGCCCAATGCCTCGAATTGCTTGTCGGCCTCGGCCGCCAGGGCGATGTTCAACGGCGCAAAGACCAGCGTGGTAAATGCGAGTGCAATGATCTTGGCTTTGCTCATCGTGTTCTCCATGCCGGAGCGGGCGCTCTGGGTGTTGCCGGGCGGATCACATTGGCTGCGAACGGCATTGTCGCAAAAAAACACCCCTGGCTGCCGTGGCCGCCGGCTTGCCCGGCACAGGCCCGTGACTGTATATATATACAGTAACAAATCTGGGTTACCCGCATGGACAAGCGTTTATTTATCAGCGGACGCGGCGCTGGCTCAAACCCCGCCGGTCGATTCGAAAAGGCCGGTGTGGAGTGGGTTGACGACGGGTGGGCCGGTGAAGACGAAATGCCCCCCGGCGTGACGACGGTATTTACCCCGGACAGGCCGCGAAGCGCGATCAACCGGAATCAGTCACCGGACGTGCCGTTCGATTACTCGGTGAATCCATACCAGGGCTGCGAGCACGGGTGCATCTACTGCTTTGCGAGGCCTTCACATGCGTACTGGAACCTCGGTCCGGGTCTGGACTTCGAAACGCGAATTTTCCATAAGCCGGGTCTGGCGGCGCGGCTCAGGACAGAGATTTCTGCCCCTGCTTATGAATGCAAGCCAATCAACCTCGGCGCCAATACAGATCCGTACCAACCGGCCGAGCGCGAGTACCGAACGACTCGCGAACTTCTCGAGGCATTGCTCGAGTACCGGCATCCGGTGACGATCGTGACCAAGGGATCTCTGATCCGGCGAGACATCGATTTGCTCGAGCAACTCGCTGCACACAGGCTGGTGTCAGTGATGGTGAGCCTGACGACGCTGGACCCGGGCCTGAAGCGCATCATGGAGCCACGTGCGTCATCGCCCGCCGCGCGGCTGGCCGTGGTCGCTGCACTGACGGGATCCGGCGTGCCGGTCGGTGTCCTGCTCGCTCCCGTGATTCCGGCGTTGAACGATTCGGAAATCGAAAGACTCCTGGAGTCCGCGGCAAAGGCCGGCGCAGGGTCCGCCGCATTTCTTCCGCTGCGCCTGCCCGGGGAAGTCGCGGATCTTTTCGAAGCCTGGTTGCGTGAGCACTTTCCCGCGCGCACGGACAAGGTGCTGAACCACTTGCGGGAAATGCACGGCGGTCGGCTCAACGATCCGCGCTTTGGCCACCGGATGGGGGGCAACGGAGCGTACTTCGCGCTGCTTAGAGCCCGGTTCGCCGCAGCCTGCCACCGTTTCGGCCTGTCCTCCGGCGAGCCGGCCCGACTGGACACGGGACTGTTCAACAGGCGCCTGGGGCACCTGGTGCAGCGTGAGCTGTTCGACTGAGTGGCGATTGCCGATCGCTACGGGTGCTTGACGTATACTGAGTTCATCGCCATAGATGGAAACATTGCCACCGGGACCGGGGGCCGAAAGAGGGAAGCAGCGCCATGAGATTCGTTCGCAGTGGCGCGGGTCAGTCGGCGAATGGCCTCGCGCGTTTTCTTGGAGTGGCAATCCTCGCTGCCGCCCTTTCGCTGACTTCAGCCTGCATGACGTCGAAAGTCGATGAGACTCGACAGATCGCGACTTCTATCCAGGAAGGCGAGTCGATTGTCATTCTGAAGCGGCCGCAACTCGAGGGCATCGGTACCGAGGAAGCGTTCCTCGACTGCGTGCAGGAGAACCTTGGTGGCCAGCTATTGCACCCCGAAAAGGGGCAGACGGCGAAGCGATACAGGAAATCAGAGTCAGTACAGTTCAACATCTATGGGGAGCAGGAATTCACGGACGCGCTATTTCCTTGGTTCGAGCCCAGTACTGCACCGGCCAATGCCGGTGGCTTGAAGTCTTTGCTGGAGCGCCCCGGCGTAGCAGGCAGGCTGCGCGAAATCGGTGTCCGCTATGTCGTCTGGGTTGATGGCAATACGCGAAAGACAGACGGTGGCGGAGCGGTTTCCTGTGCGGTCGGCCCAGGCGGTGGCGGCTGCATTGGACTTGGCTGGTGGGAAAAGGAGTCGGGCTACCTTGCGACGGTATGGGATATGCAAAACGGTTCAGAGATCGGCACGGTGAGCGCGGATGTTAACGGGACCTCGGTCCTGATCGGGGCCATCGCGCCGATCCCGATCATCACGCCGGTTCGCTCAACCGCCTGCAATCGACTGTCGGATCAACTTCGATCGTTCCTGAACGGGTCAGACCTGGCCGGCGCAGGCGGTGCAGCCGCCGCCTCGGCGGGTTCGCGTTGAACCTGACGGCCCGAGTGCAATCCAAGACGAAAGGAACGCGCGGAGGACCGCGGAGGGCGATTGTGCCCGGCAATTGGTGGATCTGAACAATGGGCGACCGGAATCAAAAATGCAGTCCGCTATCGAGTGCAATCCTCTCGTGCTTGCTGGCGGGCTGCGCATCGACGTCTCAGACCTCGTCGTCGTCGTCGATACCCTCGATGCCAACATCACCCGCCTCGACTTCGCCGAGTTCAACGCCGTCAACCCCCTCCGCGTCCGGAGGAAGCCCCGGCACACCAGCAGAGTCGAGTCCCGGCAGCAGTTCCGAGTCGCCGTTTCCGAAGCAGGATTCGACTGGAGGTAGCCCGGGCTCCAGCCGTACCGCCGCATCGCCGTCGGGAGGCGAGGCGCCGGATCAGCAAGGCTCGCCACCGAAAGCGGGCTGGCCAATCCCGCAGTCGACGTCCTCTGAACAGGGGGAGCAGGGGGCTGAACAACAAGGTAACCGGGGCAGCACCGGCAACCAGCCGCCCGGCGGCCAGGACGGAGAATCCGGTTCCGCCGGCCAAGCTGGCTCATCCGGACCAGCTGGTCAGGCGGGGCAGTCCGGGTCGGCCGGACCAGCCGGTCAATCAGGCCAGGCGGGCCAAGCCGGTTCAGCAGGGCAAGCCGGTCGG
>Ga0316576_10000036_pt1 | contig 39202 bp, 34 predicted proteins | sample S0NA_FD_203075 | JGI IMG/M metagenome (GOLD analysis project Ga0316576, IMG submission 203075) | Rhizosphere microbial communities from salt marsh grasses in Alabama, United States - S0-2_050615r3r5 | ecosystem: Host-associated > Plants > Roots > Rhizosphere | place: USA: Alabama | collected...
AAGTAACGACGACGGCAATCGCGATGACCATGACGCTGGCCTGGCGATACTGGGTCAGGTTCGTGCTGCGGAACAAAACCAGGCCGATACCGCCGCCGCCGACAAAACCGATGATCGTCGACATGCGTACGTTGATGTCCCAACGATAAAAGATGAACGCCAGATAATGGGGCACGATTTGCGGAACAACCCCGAAATTAATCGTCTGAATGCTGTTAGCGCCTGTAGCCTTGATCGCCTCGACCGGCCCTTCCTCAATATTTTCTACTTGCTCGGAGAATAATTTTCCCAGGTCGGCGATGGAATGCAGCATCAAGGCCAGCACCCCGGCAAAGGGACCGATACCGACCCAGATCACCAGTACAAAGCCCATAATCACCGGCTCAATCGCCCGCAAAACATTTAAAATCGTCCGCGTGACCGAATACGTGGCCATCCCCGTCGGCACCTCACGCTTTGGTGGGACACGGAGGGAAAGCAGGCCGCCGATGATACCCAAGATCACGGCCGGTACGGCCAGGGTGAGATAAAGAGCCGGCGTCTCCTGTGGGATGTGCCGACAAATACCCAGCAGGCAGATCCAATTCACAGCATAGCCGATGCCCCAAACCACAACGGCCATTCCAATGATAGTCAAGACGGTCTGCAAGACACGCGCCGCCCCATCAGGCAGGCGAGACACAGTTTCCTGTCCCAGTCGGCTGCCATAGGCCGCCGCTAAACCCGCGCCTAAAAAGGCGATAAACCAGGGCAAGAAAACGCGCACCACGTCCGAAACAACATAAATAAAATTCCCGATGAAAGAGAAGAAACCTAAAATATCATCCAGCCAGGCCCCGAAAACCAGTCCCAGTTGCGCTAAGAAACCAATCGCCAAAAAACCGAGAGCCCCCGCGAGAATCACGCGCAGCCAGGCCAGCCAGCCGGGCATGTCGCTGCGCCGGCCGGCCATGATTCGCCCGCCTAACCACCAGACAAGCAGCATCAACAAAATAACGGCGATAAAACCACCAAGACCAATCAGGACCGAACTGCTCACTGATTCGGCGAGCTTGGAGACCTCCTTTCCCAGCAGCAGCCCGATGGCCCCACCGATTGGCAGGCCAATGATCGCCGCCATCACCGCCGATAAAGGTGATCCCACCTCTTCCATAATATTTCTGGCGCCCAGGAAGGAGATCGGCACGGCCAGTATCGTCCCCAGGGTCGAAGCCATGAAGGCCATGAGCACCGTTTCCAGCATGCGCTGCAAGGTTTCAATGGTTGTGTCGCTGGGGCCAGTAATGCGCCGGTCAATAATTTCCGCCACCTCGATCCGCTGTGGCTCCTCCGTTTCCCGGATATCGGGCATGGTGAACGTCACTTCAAACTCACCGCTCTTATCGGCGCGAAATTCGCTCAAACGGCGTATTGTTGTCGCTCCGGCCGGGTGCCAGGCGATGATCCCCCTGGCATCGGCGGGATAACCCGCACCAATCATCGTTATCGGATCTTGGGTGGTCGAGGCGCAATTGGGGACCATCGTCAGCTTGCGCCCGTTACTCTCAATCTGCGAGCCCTTGACCTCCTCCGGACAGGGCATGCGGATCGACATATTGATGCTTTCCGAAACAGTCTCGTAGGAGAAGAGATCGGGATGCGCCAGCTCACGAATGAGGCCCACCAGATTCTCCTGTCGCTTAGGTTCAAGAGGCTCCTCCAGGTTGACCTTTGTTACGCTGACTGCATAGGCGAAGAGAAGAAAAATGGCAACACCGATGATAATATTGCGTATTCTTGTCCTATCCTTGCTTTCTCCAACTTCTTCGTTCATGAATCCCTTGCGGGTTTTCCCCGGAAACTCCTTTAAATTTCTAACTGGATGCTTCGCAAACCAGTTTCCAGGGAAATATCTAACCCTTACGCAGTCAGAACCTTAACGTAGTTAAGGCCTTAATATCGTTTAGACATTATCCAATACGCTCCGCTTCACGGCCGTATATTTCAACAAATTTGTCGTCATCAATCTCTTCCGGCGTGCCATCGAAGACAAGCTGTCCCGCATTGAGGGCAATCGCCCGTGTGCTGTACTGCTGCACCAGATCGAGGAAGTGCAGGCTGCATAAAACCGTGATCGAGTCCTCTTGATTGATCTCCAGGAGATAACGCATGATGCTGTGCGCCAGCGCCGGATCGAGGCTGGCTACGGGCTCATCAGCCAGGATCATTTCCGGTTCCTGCATCAATGCCCGGGCGATACCCACTCGCTGTCGCTGGCCGCCGCTCAATTCATCAGCGCGATTATCCGCTTTATTGTCAATGCCCACCCGGTTCAGGTTGGCATGGGCGCGTTCGATATCTTCCTGGGGGAATCGGTTAAGAATACTGGCCAGGGGGTTGACGTATCCCAGACGGCCGCTCAGCACATTGGTTAGGACGGTCGATCGCTCAACCAGGTTAAAATGCTGGAAGATCATGCCGATCCGCCGCCGCGCTCGCCGCAGCTCCTCGCCCGTGATGTGTGATAGTTGCGTATCATTCCACCAGATCTCGCCTTCGGTGGGATCGATCAAACGGTTAATACAGCGTAGAAGCGTGCTCTTGCCGGAGCCGCTGAGGCCGATGACGGCCACAAACTCACCATCCGGCACTTCAAAGCTGACATCCTTCAAAGCCACAGTTCCGTCATCATAAACTTTGGTTAGATTTTTTACGCGGAGCACAAGGACCCCCTAACAGTTCTCATGGGGATGTCGGGAAGTTCAGACATTGGCAGCTCCCGGCAAATACCCAATATGCCATCTATGGCAGCCAGAAAAAATACGTCTATTTTTTCACTTCTCTTTTGTACCTTCTTCCGGCCTGATTGATGATTGCGGCCAAAAGGAAATTAAAAACTTCAGCTTGCCGCAAAAAGCCGGTGTAGTTATAGGGTTTCCTACAACAGTTAGAAAAGTTAAAAAAAGCCGGGTGGACGGTTGCCGTCTACCCGGCTTTTTCAGCTAATTACGTTTCGGCTTATTCGCCGAACACGTCTTCGGCCGTAATGCCCAGGTTCGTCATCGCTGAACGGACTGGATCGTAGAAGCTGTCCGTCACCTGTTGAACCCCGGTCCAGTTATAGAACTCTTCCGAACAAATGGACTGCAGGCATTCCTCGGTCTCGGTGAATGCGGTCACGGCATCGGTGATCTGGCTGGCCAGCGCCAGTGGGAACTCCGGTCCATAGGAGATGGTATCATTGGGGATTTGCGGCGTCAGGAACAGGATCCGCGTCTTGTCAAAGATATCCGGCGCCGTGTCGGACACGGAGGAACGGGCATCTAGGATGCGATAACCGCCCTCATCGGGGCCGCCGGCAACCAGGGTTTGTCCATCTTCGTTGCGGGCCGGGCTTTCGCCGGCATCGCGCCAGATTTCCGGATCATCCACGCCGTAGGTCCACTGCCGATCGTAATAGGGCAGAAGCGGTGGGCTGAAGAAAGCCGTACCGAAATCAGCTTCGCCGTTATAGACCGCCAACATGGCGTTGTTATGGCTTCCGGATTCCACAATCTCTCCCGGTTCAACCCCTGCATCTATGAACATTGACAGGGGGTAGAGGTAACCGGAAGTGGAACCAAAGTCCGGGATGGCCCAGGTCAGGCCTGTCAGGTCTTCGATTGACTCCGCGGGGCTGTCCATGGGCACAACGATTTGTGCCGCGTACCAGGACAAACCGTAGCGAACGGCCGCGCCGCCGACGGTCACGCCGCAGCGCTCACTGGCCAACACATAACCCTGGGCGGGGATAAAGCCGATGGTGTCATCGGGCGATGCACACATCTCTTCGATCGTCGCTGCGTAGCTGGTGGGTACGCTAACCACAAAATTCAGACCGGTCGCCTCATTGAGGGCATTGGCCAACAGCTCACCCCCGGAGATAATGGCATCAGCCTCCACCGAGGGAACGAAGAGGACCTGGATCGGTCGTTCTTCCGAACCTAACGGTGCTTTTTCTACTTCCTCGACGACAGTTTCCGTTATAGTTTCCGTCTCGGTTACGACACGGGTAACCTCTACTTCAACCTCCACGGGGACCTCTACTTCCTCTGTTACCGTCTCTGTTTGTGTAACAACACGCGTTACTTCAACTGTTTGGGGCTGGCAGGCAGCAAGAGCTACGGTGAACACAAGAACAATCACGGCAAGCCAGCTAATCGTACGTTTGGACATTTCGCCTCCTTAAGCGGAAATTATTGGCATGTCTGGTTTCCAGAGCACGCAAAACCATCAAACAGGGTGCATGAATCTCGAAAACTGTCCACCCCGGCAGCAAGTACTGCACAGCTTATTTAAGCGCTATTAAGCTATTCTGGCAAGTGTATTATGTCACCAATTTTATAGTGATATTATCAACTGAAATATGACTGTTTTATTCGGTCAAGAAATGAGTTTCCGCAAATGCCGCCAGGCCTTATTGGCTTAAGTTTTTCATGGGTACTTCACGGGGTTCACAAGCTTGCAGATTCCCTTCATCCGGCAAATCGACCCATAGCTCCTGCGCATCTACGCGGTTATTGAATTCTGAAATCTCGACATCTTCGTGGATCAGACCGGCCCAAATCGGCTGTGGATTACGATCGCCGAAGGGTCCGACGACGCGAATGCCGCCGGTAATAACTGCCCGGTCGCCGGGCATGAGGTAATAGTAACCGTCAATTTCTTGCAGGTCTTCAGGATTGCCGACCGCCCAGCGGAAGGGATAAGTGGTTAGTTCATTCTCAAAGCCGATCGCCACCCGCCAGGCGCCGGATTCCGTATGCCAGCCCAAGGTATTGTAATTCCAATCCGAATCATAAACGGTGCCCGGTTCCGGACCCGTGGTCCGGATTGGCGTATTGCCGTAATTCTCCACCGTCATCGTGAAGGTAATGGTGTCACAAAGGGCAACGGCCGTAGCGCTGAATTCCAGAGTATCACCGGCCGGAGGCGCGAAGATATCGGCGCGCGGCACACCGCCATAGGTGATCGTCAGGCTGTCTTCCACACGCATCTGCTGCCCTTCCAGATCACGGGCAACGGCAATGATCGGATAGGTCCCATCAGCCGGCGGCGTAGCCCCATTATCGACTCCACCCTCATAATCATAAACATGGCGTCCCGGCATATTGGCCGGCACATCACGTTCTAACTCAGAAATCGGCACCTCCGTCCCATCGGGCATTTGCAAGAAAACGCGCACATCATCCACTTCCTTGGCCAGGTAAAACTGTGCCTGCACGCGATCGGCGATGCCGTCCCGATTCGGCGTAAATAACCGCTTATCCAGCTCAAACCCGCGCATCTCCGGCAGGTCGACATCCGCATCGGCGATGGTCATTGATCCTTGCTCAGACTCGGTAACTCCCTGCTCATCAGTTGCTTCGATGGTCCAGGTGTAGGTTCCATCCTGTAACAGGCGGGTCAAGATCTCCCCCTCGACGTTATCTTCAGGCAGCCGGTACCCATCCACGATGCCGCTGAAAAGCACCTTGTAATCACCCGCGCCACGCGGCTTCTCTTTCCGGAAGTAATATCGTTCGCCGGCTGCGTTTTCAAAATAGATCGACACATCGGCATTGCGCGCCAATGAATAACTAATTTGCGTTGCGTCAGTCAGGCCATCGGCATTGGGCGTGATCTGGTCGTCATTAACCTGCACATCACGCAGCAGGCTGCCATCTCCATTAACGATGCGCCATCCCAGAAGGATGACCAAAATGACCAGCAGCAGGGCTATCAAAGCCACAAAATAAGGCGCCTGTTTTCTATTGACCATGATAGAAGTTTACCAGGGAGCGTGCAGGGCGAGAAACGCGTTTTAACGACGATTTATCTATGCTCGCCCCAATTCGGAAATTCTCTGATCTCTACTAGCTCTTTTTTTCTTCACATCGAATTATATTTCTGGAAATGGGTCTGTATACATCTGTAAACGCGGCACCCTTGCCGCGCTCAACACGCTGCAGGACTTACGCGGCTATTCCTGAAAAACTGGTTCCGGCCGTCTGGCACGACGGATAATCACAGCCAGGGCAGCCATGACGGCGACAATGATCGAAACAAACGTAGCCACGGCCAGGCCGGTATCAATACCGCCCAGCGATACCGTCCGGCTGTCCAACCGCACCAGCTCCAACAGCGAACGGCCGATCGCGTAAAGGATCAGGTAAAGCGCCGTCATCTCCCCAGGCAGCATTTTTTTCGCGTAATGCTTCGTCAGATAATGCAGCAGCAGGAAGGCCAGGAAGCTCCACAGCGACTCATAAAGAAAAGCGGGGTGGAACCGCTCAACATCGGCATAGGCGGGGAGTCGATATTGGGGATCGATATGAACAGCCCAGGGCACATCGGTAGGACCGCCGTAAAGCTCCTGATTAAAGAAATTGCCCCAACGGCCGACTGCCTGCCCCAACGCTAGACCAACCACGGCCAGGTCAGCCCAAGGGAGAAAGGGAATACGCGCCCGCCGTGCATAAATGAATAAACCAAGCGCGCCACCGGCAATCCCACCATAAATTCCCAGGCCCCCTGATCGAATATTAAGCAGCTGGTAAGGGCTGCGTAAATAGTCCAGAACCGAATTAATGCCCCGTGCAGCCATGCTGGGAGACGGGGTAAGAATATGATAAAGCCGCGCCCCAACAACGCCGAAAATCAGCGCCCAAATAATACCGTTCCAGACATGTTCGGGATTCCAAATTCGCCACGGCGCATCCTCAACCCACGCTTCTTTAACGTCAGTTACTGCCGCCAATGATTCCTGGACAAAACTGATCTCGCCCTTTTTCAGGCCTACATTTCGCGGATCGAAACCCCACAAATAGAGAAACTCACCGCTGTCCTTAATCCCTTTTTTAACCAACTCCTGCTGCATCTCTTCAGAAAAGCCAAGGAAAGAAAGCGACTGCTGTTGGATCTCTAGGGGCACTGTTTGATTATATATTGCCCGGGCGCGTTCAGAAGCAAGCGAAGCCACCACCCAGCAGCCCAGGACCACGCCGCCGATGATCCAGATGCCGTACCAATAAATATCGAAATCAAGCGCTTCGATGTGTAGGGCGACGCGGCTGGGAGTCGTGCCACTGGTCAAGTGATATAGAAATAGGGCAATAGCAAATAGCGCGACGAGTGCAATAGCGACCCAATAAGGGGCGATGCCCAAACCCTTGCGTTCTGTTGATGCAGTCACCGGAATAATTTAATCGCTATCTTGATGCCCGTATTCCTGTTTCCAGACGCTGTACATGCGCTGTCCTAAGGTAAAGTAGGTGGTGACAGCCAGGATGATCAAGGCGATATTGGGCAAGTTAAGGATAAGCAGCACGATCATCAGCAGGTAACGCTCAACACGACTGGCGACGCCTACTTTGTTCTCGTAACCAAGTGACTCCGCTTTAGCGCGTGAATAGCTCACGAGCAAAGATCCCGTGATCGCCACGTAAGCGACGGCCAGCATCTGCGGATCGTTGATGCTGAAGTAATAATAGATAAAGCCACCAAAGAGGATGACTTCTGCTAACCGATCCAAAGTGGAATCAAGATAAGCACCGAACCCCCCTTGCTTGCGCCCTAATTTCCGCGCCAGGGCGCCGTCGAGCGCATCAAGCGGCGCCAGAAATATCATGGCGAGACCGGCCCAGCGGAATTCTCCAATGGCAATCAGATAAGCCAGGAAAAAATGAGCCAGCATACCCACAACTGTTAAGATGTCCGGCGAAATCTTATAGTGGGCCAGAAAGGTGACGACCGGATCGATGAGCGGTGCTGTATAACCACGCATCTGATCCGTAAAGGTTGGCTTCACTGGCGCAGCTGTTTCAGATGAATTAGATTCTTCCATAATCCCTAGAATACCCCGTAGGCATAATTTTTATGCAATTGAACACGAAAGATCGTGGGTTTGCAAGCCTATTAACGGGAAGCAAGAAAAAAGGCCAGGGCGGCGTCCCTGGCCTTGATAATACGGTGCAGAAGTTACGGCCGTTTATGACCGCGGCACCTTTGTCCTTCTTCCTTCCTGTTGAGCGTCCCGCCCAACAAACCTCCGCTTAACGAGAGCCCGGCAGTCCGAAGACGGCCGTCCCTAGTTTAATGACGCAGTAAGAGCGCTCATCCGGTTGGCGACGCTGTCGTCAATAACCTGATCGCCCACGCGGATAATTATCCCACCTAATATGGAAGGATCAACTTTGAATACAATATCCGCAACCTTGAGTGCCTTTTTAATATCGGCCTGCTCTTTATCGGTCAGCGGCAAAGCACTGGTAACCTCCGCTTTGTCACCCTTTAGTGCGCTGACATCGGCCGGCACCGCGGAGAAGAATTCTATGATCAACTCATGTTGCCGCTTTTCATCCAGAGATTCGCCAACCAACTTGTTAGCAGCAGCAATAGAAATGGCCGCGACCTGGCCTCGCAGATCAGCCAGGATGCGATTACGCTCTTCCTCCGCATCCTCACCAGCCTTGGCGACGATCTCTTTCGCCTCTTCATTAGCCTTTGCTTCAATTGCCTTCGCTGAATCCTCAGCCTGGGATACAGCTTCCTGGCGGATACGCACCGCTTCCTGGCGTGCATCATCCATGATCTTTTCCGCCTCGGCGTCGGCGTTATCGCGGGCGATAGCCGCCTGTCGTGAATCTTCCAGACCTTTAGCGATGCGCGCTTTACGTTCCTCAAGTATTTTGATGATCGGCTTGTAGACCAACCCCTTTAGCAGGAGCATCATGATCGTAATGATCAAGATCTGCATGATCAGGTAGCCTATGTTAATGCCTAATGCTTCCATATCACTTTTCCTTGAACTGCTTTAATTTCTCTATAGAACCGATGCTGGACTTTAGAGAACAAACAGGATAATGAGCGCAACGACCAGAGCATAAATAGCGATAGCCTCGGCAAATGCAATACCAAGGATCATATTTGTCTGGATGTCACCACTGGCATCGGGATTACGCGCGATACCCTGTACCGCGCCGCCAACCAGGATACCAATACCGGCGCCCGCGCCAATTGCTCCTAACATGGCCAGGCCCGCACCAATTGCTTTCAGACCGGTTACCAGAGCCAGTGCAGCTTGTTCATCCATGTGAAATTCCTCCAACTATATTTATTCTTATCAAATTAATCTTCTAAAAATCATTAAAAAACGATGTTAATGTTCTTCAGCATGATGGCTTGTCGATGCACTGCTCATGAAAATCAACGTGAGCAAACCAAACACCAGCGCCTGGATCAGGCCGACAAAGAACTCCAAACCAAAGAAGGCCACATTGGCTATCGGTAACAGGAAAGCCATGACAAATAACAGCACCATACCGGCGAAAATATTACCGAGTAAACGGAAGGCGAACGAGATAATCTTCGAGAATTCACTGATCAATTCCAGCAAGCCAACCGCCGGATCGATCGCCTTAATCGGATTCTTGGCCACCTCTTGTCCATATCCTGGAGCGATGAAGGGGAAGAACTTGGCCAGATAGCCGCGCCCTCCTAAGTATTTAAAACCATAGAACTGGACCATAGTCATGGCAATCAGAGCAAAAGCCAACGTGTAATTGAGATCAGTCGCTCCAGGCCTTAGGAAAGGCACGATGGTCCAATCTTTCGCTTCCGTATTAAAGCCAATCATCTGTCCCTTACTGTTAAACTCTTCAGGGGCGTCATCGCTGGCATTCACTTCGCTCAACAGCATGAGTGCCCCGCTGTTCAAATCTCCTACGTTCTGTTCATCCCAAAAGATTTCTTGCTCATGGAAAAATGCTTCCACATCTTCATCTGATAGGTGTTCGCCGTTGGCTTCCGCCTTGGCTTCTAAGGCTTTGACCTCTTTTTCAGCCAGAAAATGGGGCTTGTATTCCCAGAATCCGATGCTGTCCCAACCGGGGATCAGGGATGTCCAGTTTGTAACCAGAATAATCAAGAGGATGCTCATGAAGTAAGGGAAGAAATCCTTTACTTTAGAACCGGCGATATTCTCGGCGAAGTTATAGGCGCCTTCGACGATCATCTCGAATAAATTGTAGAAACCGGTAGGTACCTCATCGGCCGTTTTCGATCCTGCTCGCAAGGCGAAAATGAGAATCAATAACAATCCATAGGCTATTAAGGAAGCCACAAATGTATTGGTCAAGCCCTGATTACCAAATAAGGTGCTCACGATTGGCCAGTCCGCGCTGCCGGGGTACGTCTCGCCGGGCAGCTGGATATAAGGTAAGACCGGTTTGGTTAATTTGATAATCGAACCCAGGATAAGCAGCAAAATAACACAGAGGATAACGATGTATCTCTTTTTAATCATGTTATTGTGTCGTCCTTCTTTTCATACTTTTCTTGTTCAGTCTTTTCAGTTTGCTTATTTGACCTGCCTACAATGAAGAGGCTGATGCGGACCATAACAAAAAGGGTCACAGGAAAACTTAGTAACAAAAATGCTATGGTCAAAAAACGGCGCTCGTTGCCGAGCAAATCATCAAGCAGCCAACCTGCGCCAAAGGCGATAGCGATTATAACGATAGCTATTATCCCGGTTGCACAACCTGCCTGCCCAACTGTGTTCATCAAGTTGGCGGTATTTCTAAGCTTTGGGTCTTGTGACAAGATATATTTCTTCGTATAAAAGGGCTGCTTGTGCATTATAGCACAAACAACCTCAACGGCAATCAACCCCTCAGATAAAGTCTTACTTAAAAGACAAGGTCATGTCTTCAGCCTGCTTATCCTATCCCGGGAAAGAATGAAGCTGCGGCTTCTAAAGTCCAGGTATAGGCGGAATTGGCGAAAATACCCAGGTACAAGACAAAGAATATCGAAATAACCAGGCCAATTTGCGCCGCCCGCGAAACGGGAATGGCGATTTCTTCGTCATCCGACCTGTATAGATACATATGTTTGATAATGCTCAAATAGTAGTAAAGGGCTACAAAAGCGTTCAGAATGCCAATCAGGGCTAACCACCACAAACCGGAATCAACGGCCGAACGGAAAATAAAGAATTTGCCGAAGAAACCGGCGGTCGGTGGAATGCCGCCTAATGACAGGACCGCAAATAACATGATTAAGGCCAGTCCCGGTGCGCGGCGATTGAGTCCATCCAGATCGCTGATTTCATCTGATCCGGTGATATTGCTGACCAGGATAATCACGCCAAAGGCCGCGATATTGGTGAATAGGTACATCAACAAATAAAACATCGAAGCCCCTGTCCCATCTTGCGACAGCGTCACAAAACCGATCAGAATATAACCGGCCTGGGCGATACTAGAATAAGCCAGCAAGCGCTTTATATTCGTCTGGAAGATAGCCACCAGGTTACCCAGAGTCATGGTGATGATACAGATGGAGACAATCATGGCCCACCAGCCGGGAGCGTTAGTTGGCGAGAAATTACTGACATCGCCGAAGGCGCCGGAGGTGAAGACGCGTAACAAAACAGCGAAACCGGCCGCTTTGGATGCTGTAGAGACGTAACCGGTAAATGGAGTTGGCGCTCCCTGGTAGACATCAGGTGTCCAGAAATGGTAGGGAACGGCCGAAATTTTGAAACCAAAACCAACCAGGGCCAGGGCTGCGGCCAGTAAGATAACGGCATTCACCCCAGCGGGAAGATTGCCTTTGGTAAGGGTACCAATAACATAGATATTAGTTTCACCTGTCACACCGAATATCATACTCAATCCATAAAGCATAACGCCGGTGGCAAATGCGCCGTAGATAAAGTATTTCATACCCGCTTCGGATGAAAGTTTCTTTTGCATAGCAAAACCGGCCAATACATAGGAAGAGACGCTGGCCAATTCCAAAGCGACATAGACCATGATCAGATCGGCCGAAGCTCCCATCAAGCAAAAACCAATCGCCGCGGCAATAAGCAGGGCATAAAACTCGCTGCGCTGTAGATAGGGCACATCCATGGCCAGCAGACTAGTCAAACCGAGAGCAGACAGGAATATAACCGTAAAGACCAAGGATACCATGTCGAAACGAATCATGCCGCCCCACATCTGGCTCTCATTGAGAGTCCATTGGGAATTCGGCATGTCGAAGAAAAGCCATAAGCCCAGGACAACTAAGAGCGTGATGAAGGCGCCCCAGGCGGTCATCATACCAACACGCCGGCGATCTTCAGGTTTTAAGAAACGATCGTATGCCAGAACAAGAACGAGTAGTATCGTCAGGCCAATCTCAGGAGCTAGTGCTGCAACCCAAGTAGAATCAAGATTTGGGCTCACCTATGCACCTCCAAACAGTTGGAAAATGTTGGTAGCTGCCACATGTAAGCTGTCCATCACGGTCAAGACTTGCTGCGCACTTTGGATGCGCTCGACAACAGGAAGCATGCCTGACTCAACGATAGGGGCGATAACATTGGGAACTACGCCAATAAGGATCATTAAGGCGCAAAACATGATAAGGGCAAATTTGTCGATGGCCAACAGCGGACGCATATCGTGCCACTTCTCGTCATCAAACTCGCCAAAGAAAACATTATTAACGGCGCGCAAAATATAGGCCGCGGTGATGATAATGCCTAGAACAGCAATCAGCGCGATCCAGTTATAATAACTGGAAGGATTAAGCGAGAATACCGCGTCGAGGTTTAGACTCGTGCCGTTCCATACGCCCATGAAGATAGGGAACTCCGCAATAAACCCGGAAAGCCCAGGCATGCCCATTGATACGAGACCGCCGATAATAAATGGAATCACCAACCAGGGCAGGGCACGACGCATGCCGCTCAATTCATCCATGTTTCTCGTGTGCGCACGATCGTAAATCATACCAACCACGGAGAAGAAGAGAGCCGTCATAATGCCATGGCTGACCATTTGGATGCCTGCTCCGAGAAAGCCATACAGCGTCATCGCCGCGAAACCCATAGAAACCAAACCCATATGGGAAACGCTGGAATAGCCGATCAGATATTTCATATCCGTCTGCCGCATGGCTACAAACGCACCATACACCACGTTGATCAATGTCAGCAATATCACAAAAGGCATCCAGTAAACAGCGCCTTGAGGAAGGATCTGAATACCCACGCGCATGGATGCATAAGCACCAAGCTTCATCAGCACACCGGCATGAATCATAGAAACGGCCGTCGGCGCGGCGACGTGACCATCAGGCGACCAGTTATGCAGCGGCCAAATACCCGCTAAAACCGCAAAACCGAGGAAGAGCGGCATGAACAAAACCAGCTGCGTATCAAAGGGGAAATTCGCCTCCGACCACACCCGCAGATCAAATGTCGCCGGCAGCCCCTGCTGCGGCAGTTGGAAGTAAAGGATAAGGAAGGCGATAAAAGAAATAAAACTGCCGATTAGAAGATAAAGGGTCAGCTTCATTGCCGCGTACTCACGCCGTTCGGGCCAACCCCAAATGACGATCATGACGTACATGGGAAGCACGGCCAGTTCGTAGAAAAAGAATAACAAAAAGCCGTCTACAGCGACGAACACACCCTGCACACCGGCAACAAGGAGCATAAAGAAAGCATAGAACTCGCGCGGCCGGTCACTGATGCTCCAGGAGATGAGCACGCCGCCCAGACCAACAACGGCCGTTAGTAAGACAAGGGTCGCGCTCAATCCATCGACACCGACAATGTAATTGACGCCGATGCTCGGAACCCAGGCATGCTCTTCCACGAACGCCAGGGTATCTGCCCACGGGGTTCCAGGAACTGGAAGGTTCTGGTAATAAGATATATACACGTATAGGGCTAGTACCAGCGTGGAAATCATTGTCCCCACACCAATCATACGTGCATTCTCGCCCCGTTCCTTAGGTAGCATCAGCATGAGAACTGCCGCTGCTATGGGCGCTAAGGCTATGAGTGATAAGAAAGGAAATTCCATCGATATTGCCCAGTTTGTTTGTTACTTAATAACAACATTTATCCCGTTAACTTAAGATTTTCGTCACCGTGTCATTGATGAACACGAGCACCCACTGCGGCCACACGCCAAGGCTCAACATCAACACCATTAAAGGCCAAATCACGAGGTGTTCACGGATGGTCATTTGAGGCAGCCCACGCCACTCCTCCTTGACAGGGCCATGAAGCGTGTAACGAATCGATTTCAAGATATAGGCGCCGGTCATGATTAAACCAAGCATGGACAGCGCCAGCTGCCAAGTGAAGATGTTCCATGATCCGGCAGCCACCAGGAACTCGCTCACAAAGCCATTGAGTCCCGGCAGTCCAAGAGAAGCCATCGCCGTAAAGATCAGAATGCCGCCGTAAACTTGCATAACAGACCAGATGCCGCCGTATTTTTTCAAATCACGCGTATGCGTTCGTTCATAGATAACGCCGACCAGGAAGAACATGCCCGCCGATGACAGGCCATGATTGAACATCTGGAATACAGCGCCGTTAGCGGCCTGGATGGCGTTGATCTGCATGCGCGGATCGGTGAAATGTGACACTCGGCCGTATACGAAGGCATAGACGGCGATGCCCAATACCACAAAACCCATATGATTAACCGAGGAGTAAGCCACCAGTCTCTTAAAGTCCCACTGTCCGAAAGCAGCATAACCACCCATCACAATACTCAACATACCCAGGATGGCCAATATCCAGGCGGTCGAATTCGCTTGCTGCGGAAATAAAGGAATGACCAGGCGCAGGAAACCATACGCACCTAACTTCAAAAGCACCCCGGCCAGTATCATCGAACCGGCTGTCGGCGCCTGCGTATGGGCATCAGGAAGCCATGTATGGAAAGGCCAAATCGGAACTTTGATGGCGAAGGCAATGACAAATGCCCAGAAAGCGACAGCCTTCACCGTATCCACGGAGAGGCTTGTATGTGGCAGCACACCCCCGGAAGGGATATTTACCCATTCCTGCATCAATGTCACAATATCAAAGGTGCCCATGGAAACGCCGATGATCTGGATTGCCAGTAACAGGCCCAGGCTACCGGCCATGGTATAGATAAAGAACTTAAAAGAAGCATATTCCCGGTCGGCACCGCCCCAGATCTTGATCAGGAAATACATCGGCACCAGGCCAAACTCCCAAAAGACAAAAAAGATCATCAGGTCCAATGCTGAAAAGAGACCTAACATGGCCGTTTCCATCAATAAGAACAGCGCCATATAAACATTTACACGACGTTCGATGTTAAACGAAGTTAGAATTGCCAGAGGTGTAAGGATGGTAGTCAATAAAAGCATGGGCAGGCTGATTCCGTCCACGCCGATATGGTAACTCGATCCCAACGCCGGGAACCAATTTGCAATATATTCAAACTGAATATTCGCGGCAAATCGGTCATAGTTTACCCACATATAAAGGACAAAAAACAACGGCACCAGGCTCAATATCAAAGCCAGGCGGCGTGTAGTAGTCTTCGCATCTTGCGGCATCAGAAAAACGATCGCAGATGCTATAAGTGGAGAGAAGATAGCTAGATTTAGGACGTTATTATCCAGAGCGAAATCCATGATTTCTCCTGCTAACTAAAAGAATTAGCCCTAATTAAAGAGTTGGCCTAACCAGCCGTAATTTATCAGTAAAACAACAGCAATAAGCGCAACGGCAATAAGTGCGGATATGAGGGCATACTCCTGCACCCGGCCGGTTTGAAGTTGGCGGAATTCCTTCGAAATATTGAGGAAACCGTCCTTCAGCCAGTCTACACCGCCGCTAATGACCACCTCTTCAAATCGCTTAACATAGTAACCAAAGCCATAAAAGCCTTTCGCGATGGCATGCAGTATCCCGTCAATCGTTTTCTTGTCGATCGCTTCATACACCACTTTTTCTGAGAGGTAAGTAGTTGGATTAATGAAAACGCGTTGGTAAAGTTCATCAATATACCATTTGTTATTGAAGAAGGTATACAGCGGGCCAAGAGGCCTCTGCACCGGATCCGGCTGGTCTGTTTCTAAAGGCTTGCGACCATATATCCACCAACCCAGGAAGAGACCACCTAGGGCGACGACAAGCGAAGCGATTAATGGTTCCCAATTGAATGGCAAGTTTTCGATGGGATGTTTAACAAGATGCAGAGCATAAAGTTCTTCCATTAGTTTATAGATGGTTGAACCTACAAAATGATGGACGTAATGATTGTTAACCATAGATCCAATGACCGGGAAATTTTCTGGAATGCCTGCCCAACCGGCGACAACAGCAAAAAAAGCCAGGAGTATCAACGGGATGGTCATAAAAGCATTACTCTCATGAGCATGCTCAGCAAGGGGCGTTCTTGGCTTTCCTAAGAATGTCATACTGATCTGCCGCGCCGTGTAATAAGCGGTTAGGAAAGCGGCGATGGCCAGCACGACAAAAACAACCAAAGCCAGTATGAAGCCGTCGTTGTCCCACAAATACCAGGCTTCGGCGAAGATTTCATCTTTAGACCAAAATCCGGCCGTTATGAACGGCAGCCCGGAGAGAGCCAGGCCGCCGATGAGGAATGTCCAAAATGTAATTGGCAGCTTCTTTCGCAGTCCACCCATGTTGCGCATATCTTGCGGGTCTGTATGGTGGTCATGTACATCATGAGCACCATGCTCCATACCGTGAATGACGGAACCCGAGGCCAGGAAGAGCAGAGCTTTGAAAAAGCCGTGGGTTATCAGGTGGAAGGCGCCGGCAACATAGCTGCCAACACCAATCGCAGCAACCATAAAGCCTAACTGCGAAATAGTAGAATAAGCAAGCACACCTTTGACGTCATTTTGGGCGATGGCAATCGTTGCCGCCATCAGTGCTGTGAAAGCGCCGATTCCGGCAATGGTGAAGCTCACCGCATCAGTACCACTTGGACCTGAAGCAACTGCAACCAATGGGAAAATACGCAAAAGGAAATAAACGCCGGCAGAAACCATTGCCGCGGCATGGATGACGGCACTAACAGGTGTCGGACCTTCCATAGCGTCGGGTAACCAGACGTGGAGCGGGAACTGGGCCGATTTACCCACCGTTCCTGCAAAGAGCATCAAGGTCATCAAACCAAAAGCAGTCGGACCTATGATATCAAGCACATCAGACAAATTTTCAGGCGTGAAAGCCTGATTGAAGTTTAATGTACCAAATTGGAAATAGAAGAAGACGATACCCAACAACATAACCACATCAGCGACGCGCGTGGTCATGAAGGCTTTTATCGAAGCCTTATAGGGCGGGATGTGCGGGATGTCATCCGGACCAAGATGGTACTCTCGTGCGTACCAAAAGCCGATAAGCGAATAGGAAGTAAAGCCCATTATTTCCCACCCAATAAACAGCAAAAGAAGGTCATCTGCGAGAACGAGTAAGAGCATACCCCCGGCGAATAAACTCATAAAAGCAAAGAAACGTGAGAGCAAAGGCTCTTCTTGCAGATGATTTGGAACACCCAGGATCTTGCCCAAGGGGGCACTCCAGTTATGATAACCGACGCTGTAGATGAAAATCATGGTTACTGTAAATGTCACCATGATGAGCATGACCGCCGCTAACGGATCGACAGCTACCCCTATATTTATCCAAGTCCCTTTCAAGAAATCACCAACTGGGATCCAGGGGAAAGCGCTCGCCACGACAGTGGGATGTTCCTCCAGGTGGTGAGCGCCTACCGCGGCTGTGTTCAGAGCAACAATCCAGCCCAGGATTAGCGCAGCAAATACGCCGGCCCAGGCGATCATCCAGCTCAGTGTCCGGCTGCGATTCGTAAATAGCATGATCAGGAAAAAAGCCAGCAGCGGACCCGCGGGAATGAGCCAGGTTAGAATCGTTAAAGTTTCGTTCGTCATTTCACCAAATCCAACCCATTAATTCTTCATCAAGTCCATATCTTCAGCGATAACTGAATCACGACTTCGATAAATCGAAATAATCAATGCCAGACCAACAGCCGCTTCCGCCGCAGCCACGGTCAAGACAAATACCGCCCAGGCCATTCCGGCAGATTTTTCCGGCGTCAAATAACGCCAAAAAGCGACAAGGTTAATATTCACGGCGTTAAGCATTAACTCCACGGCCATCAGGATAGCCACGGCATTTCTACGGGAGAAAACCCCATAAATGCCGATACTGAACAGAGCGGCACCGAGGAGCAAATACCAGGATAATGGAATCAAGATTGATCCTCCACTTTCGGCCAGGCGACCACAATAGCGCCAACAAGCGCTGCCAACAACAATATCGATGCAACCTCAAAGGGTAAAACGTAGGCATCAGGATTGACAAAGCTGGCACCGAGTCGGGCCACACTTCCATTTAGAATTTCGGGATCTATGGAAGCCACAAGATTATTAACATTTGGCTGCGGTGACCAATATCGACCAAGCACAACCGCCAGGATGGCAAATGTTACAACCGCTCCAAAAAGACCCAACCAGCGCTGTGAATTGAAGGGTGCTTCCACAGCCTGCATCAGCCGGCGCGTCATCATGATCGCAAAAATGATTAAAATCGAAATAGCGCCTATATAAACCAACAATTGGGCCATTGCCAGGAAACCAGCATCTAATGTGATATAGACACCGGCGACACCCGCGAAAGTGACCATCAGGGCCAGCGCAGCATGAAAAAGATTGCGGTTAGTTACCACAACCAGCGCTGAACCCAATGTTATAATAGCTAAGAGAACAAACAGAACTTGCTCAACCATTCCTACGATGACTCCTTCGTCCGCTTAGTGTAATGGAGCCGCCTCAACGACTTCTTGTTTTCCAGATTCAACCAGTCCCGAATCCACAATCAGCTCACGCCGCTGCCGCCCATTACGACGCATAATTTCCAAAGCCACGAAGGCGATCAAAACATTGCTGGCCAGTAAAATTCCCGCGCGTACTAAATCATTGGTGCCTTCGGGAATCATCTTATCCAAAACCGCCACGACAAGAATGAGGACCAATGAAATTGGAACCAGGATCTTCCAGTTTAACGAAAGAATTTGATCCACACGAACGCGAGGCCATGTTGCCCGTATCCACAAGAATATAAAGTAGATAAAAAACGTCTTTATCAGGAAGACAATCAGGCCCAGTATTGATCCGGCAATCCCCATCGCTGAGAGGTCAATTGACTGAACTCCAAACAGGGAAAGCATGAGATTTATGAGTGGAATATTCCAGCCGCCGAGAAACACCGTCGCAAAAAGGGCGGACATAAAGAGGGCGCCTAAAAATTCAGCCAAATAAAACATGGCAAATTTCATACCGCTGTACTCAATATGAAATCCGGCGACAATCTCTGATTCTGCTTCTAGAAGGTCAAACGGCGTTGTTCCCGTTTCCGCAAGGGATGAAATAAAGAAAATAACCGCTGCGAGCGGGACAACAAAAAGAAAAGGCACCGTTTGGCTTTCAACAATGGCCACTGTTGACATTGAACGCGCCAGCAAGATCGGAATCAACGTCGCCAAAATGAACGGCACCTCATAACTTACTAGTTGGGCAACAGCGCGAAACGCACCCAACAATGCATATTTATTGTTAGATCCCCAACCGGCAAGCAGAAATGTCACAACGGAGATTGAGCTAATGGCCATGATGTAAAAGAGACCGATATTGAGATCTACACCGATCAATCCTGGGCCAAAAGGCATTACCGCCCAGACAAGCAGAGAAGCAACCACGATCAGAACGGGCGCCAGTTCATATGCCAGGCGATCAGCACCAGCCGGTACAATCTGCTCTTTGGACAACAGTTTCATAACATCAGCAATAGGTTGAAGCAGACCATACCGCCCACCGACCCGATTAGGCCCGACTCTTTTCTGCATGCGTGCGATCACTTTTCGCATCAGCCATATGAGCACAATGGCGATCAGCAGCAAAAAAGTTGAAATGACAACGACGACGATGATGTCTCGCAGCAATGGCGAAATTGTTGGCAGTTCGGGAATTTGACTCGCGTATTTAAACGGATTCATAAAGCCACACTCATTAATAAGAGATCGTAGAAATTTCTCGTATGTAACAGGGAAGTCGAGCTCCATTTCTGAAAAACAGAGGAGTATGCCAAGCCTCCCTTGTAAAGTTCATCCTATGCCAATTAACTTAGACCCATTCGAGCACGCCCCGGCTCCAAGCGTAAGCAAGACCAACCGCTAACAAAACCACGAAGAGCACAACTTCCAATATGGCGAATAAACCAAGTTGGCCGTAGGCCGCAGCGATCGGGAACAGGAAAATGGCCTCTACATCAAAGACCACAAAGACTAGCGCATAGATGTAATATTGAACCTTAAACTGTATCCAGGTGTCGCCAACAGTCTCGATACCACATTCATATGTTTGCTGCTTAATGGGGTTCGGACGTGACGGACCAAGGATTCGGTTTACAATGACGGGCGCTATCGGGAAAATGGGCGCAAGCACCAGAAATACAATGATGAATTGCCAATCTGAATACACTTAGATCCCTCTTTCTCTCACAACCAATCTCGATTGTGAAATATGTTTCATTTATAGCACATGAATAACCATGGGCAAACTTAACAGACGCCCGATTGTAACAGAAATGATATGCCTGACAAAGCGCAGGGTTTTTCGCTTCCTAAGATTAAATCGGCCGTCAGGTGTTAAACAAGAGGGCTGTAACAGATGGTCGATTTAGTTAGGCTTGTTGTGTATACTGGACACAAAATTTCGATCCACAAGGGCTAATACATGATTGAAACACCATCTGATATCCAACGCATTTTGGCAGTCGACGACAACACCTATACGCTTCGTCTGGTAAAACACACACTCGAACAGGCCGGCTATCAGGTTTCAACGGCCGTATCCGGCGAAGAAGCAATGACCCTAATCGATCGCTATGGCTTACCCCATTTGGCAGTAGTCGATTTACACATGCCGGGCATGAGCGGATTTGAATTCTGCCACGCAGTCCACGATTTCAGTGATATGCCGGTCATTATGCTGACCGCTGTCGGCAACGAGGAAACGGTGATCGAGGGCCTGGAGAAACATGCTGAGGACTACATTGTCAAACCATTTAGCGGGCCGGAACTCGTTGCCCGGGTAAGCAGAGTCTTGCGTCGCATGGGTGATTTCAGTTATACGCTGGATTCAACAACTATCATCGATGATCGGCTGGCCATTAACTTCCCATCTCGTGAAGCAATCATCGATGGGGAACCAGTCCCTCTAACGCCAACTGAATCCAAGCTGCTTTATATACTGGTACGTAATGCCGGTCGTATTGTAACCACCGAATTTTTATTGAACCGTATCTGGCCATTGCAAGAAGCCCAAGAAGACCGTCTGCATGTTCATGTGCATCGTCTGCGCCGCAAGATCGAAGTAGACCACAACCAGCCGGCATATATCGTCGCCGAACGAGGGACCGGCTATCGGTTTCGCGGCTTTACAAAGGAATAGAAATTCCTTATGAGGAAGGAGAACGGCCGTCGCCGGGACTCTTAAAAACAATTCAAGGAGGAATTGGAAAAACCATGCTCTTAGCCGGTGATATTGGCGGGACGAAAACCGTTTTGGCTGTTTTCGAGGAAGACACCACAGATTTTGATCACAAACCTCTTTACGAAGAAGTTTTTCCAAGCACAAAATTTGATTCTCTGGAAGCAATAATCCAGGATTTCTTGCAAGATAAGCCGTTAGAGGTAAGTGGCGCTTGTTTTGGTGTAGCGGGTCCGGTTGTCGGCCTTCGCGCAGAAATAACCAATCTCGACTGGCTGATTGATGCACGTTCTATCGCTAAAATATTAGGTGTTCATACCTATTTATTGAACGATTTAGAGGCAATCGCCAACGCCGTTCCGCATCTTGACGCCAAAGATTTATTTGTCCTAAACGAAGGTGAACCAAACCAGGAAGGTGCCATTGGGGTTATAGCCCCGGGAACTGGATTAGGAGAAGCGTTCCTGGTTTGGGATGGGCAGCGTTATGAATCATATCCATCTGAAGGAGGACACGCGGCCTTCGCGCCAACCAACTCACGCCAGATCGATTTATTGACTTATTGGCTGCAGCGCATGGACCATGTCAGCTACGAGCGTCTTTGCTCGGGTATCGGGATTCCCAATATCTATCGGTTCTTGTTAGACAGCGGTGATTATGAAGAACCAGCCTGGCTAAGAGAGTCCCTTAATGAAGCGAAGGACTCCACGCCCGTGATCGTTCGCGCGGCCATTGAGGGTTCGGCCGAAATTTGCTTGGAAACGCTAAATTTATTCATGGAGATACTGGGTGGCGAAGCTGCCAATTTAGCTTTGAAGGTGTTGGCCACCGGGGGTATCTACATCGGTGGTGGCATCCCTCCCCGAATCCTGCCGCAGTTGGAGTCCAGCCGCTTTATGGAAGTTTTCCGCAGCAAAGGACGATTCAGCGAAATGATGGCTACGATGCCGGTCTATGTGATTCGAAATCCAAAGGTGGCGCTTTACGGCGCGGCTTACGAGGCGCTGCGTGCCCCCGAAAGAAGATAGCTCAACAATAGAGCCGGATCTTCATATTTTTAAAGACAAGGATTCGCTGGCAGCGGCGGCGGCCGCACTATTTAGCGCCGCTGTCCTGGAGGCAATCGCCTTAAGAGGAAAGTTCCTCGTTGCCCTCTCCGGAGGAAGCACTCCCAAAACCCTATTCACCCTGCTGGCCCAATCGCCATACCAGACCCAAATCCCATGGCCCGCCGTGCATGTCTTTTGGGGGGATGAACGCCTGGTCCCACCAGATGATCCGGGGAGTAATTATTACCATGCCCAGCAGCTTCTTCTGGATAAAGTCCCAATCCCCCATTCACAAATTCACCGCATGCGCGGGGAATTGACTGCCCTTAACGCGGTTGAAGATTATGAACGCCAGTTGAAGTCTGCAGCAGAGGATCGTGCCGCCTGGCCTCGTTTTGATCTGGCATTGATGGGCATGGGTGCGGATGGGCATACCGCTTCCTTGTTCCCCAGATCGAACGCACTCATGGAAAACACAAAACCTGTCCTAAGCGTCACGGCCGATTACGCCGGCCGGCCCGCCCAACGCATCACCCTGACACCACCTGTTTTTAACGACGCTCGCAGAGTATTATTTCTGATTGCTGGGGAAGATAAAGCCACCGCTTTAGACGCTGTGATAAACGGACCGCTTGATGTTCAAAATTGGCCGGCACAGAGCATTCAACCAATTTCAAAAGGATTAACTTATTTTGTTGATCGGGCCGCGGCGTCACATCTGAAAGCAAACTGAACACCATCGAACAAGTTTTTCTAGGCCCTGTTCTCAGGTTTACCTGGCCCAACTCTTTCTCAAGGCGCCAAACAATCGATAGACAGCCGGACTATGAGCCAACCGGTAACGGCAATTACAACCATACCGGTTAGAACGTTTAACGGCCGTAATTGAAACCCGCCGCCTGCAACCAGGAAAAGTTCAAAAAGCAAAGGGACCAGAAGTAAGCAGGAAAACCCTATAAGTATCTTAGTGTATTTCGACCAAGCCCTCTGCGAAGTAAGTGCCAGCAAGATTCCAACCGGCACAAAAACGACGGTGTAAAACAACAAACGATAGAACCAGTTATTGATTCCACCGAACGTAACGCGGCTTGTTAACTCCTCATTCGTATTAACAAGTTCTCGCAGCCAGGTATAGAAAACCACTCCTGGCACCACCTCAATCGACTGCACAGTTTGCGACTGAGAATCAATCAGCTCAACCGCCATGCCATTATAAATGAGAACAAAATCGGTAGGACCGGAGCTGGTAAAGAAATCTGGAAAGAAAAATTCCGGCTTGAGCCCATTATCTCCCATCAGGGGGGTGCGAACCCGCATAACAAGACCATCTTGTTCTTGCCCAATCGTTAAATTGCGAAAAAAAGGATCTTCTGAAAGGCTCAGGATCCGCGCCGGACCAGACTGCTCAATGTCGGCCGTGTTTGCAGTAAGCCGGATTGAAAACTGTGAAGTTTGCTCAAGTTTCCGGATCAAATCGCTGACGGGGATCTCTGTGGCCAGCCAACTCCGCCCGTTAAAATATGCAGCTTCCACTTCGCTGCCGCTCTCGCCCTCTTCTTGCCGGATCAAATCCGGCAGCTTACCGGTCAGGTCTTGATATGGCTCATCACCAGTCAATGGATAGTAAGCCTGTAGACTCTCGCGATTCGTCAAAGTGATATCCGGGGAATTCATAATTTGGCGAGCGGTCTCAATATCCAGTGCTTCGTTGATAATTTCCAGATCCCGCAGAGAACCTATCCACGGCCGATCGGCCGTCCATTCATTGCCTAACATCAGATGGTATCGCTTGTCCCAACTAGTGATTCGCACACTGGCTGCCAGACTGGTCGCCATTAGCAGTAGTAACAGCATATAAATCGCCAATGCCGCCAAAACCTTTGGCGGCTCGTTACTAGCCAGCCTGACTCGTTCGATCTGAGTGTGACGATCTTGCCAGAACCAGTAACTACCCAGCCCAACCACTGAACCCAAAGTATTGCTGATCAGATCGTAAATAGAGGCCTGTCTAACGGGTAAGAACTGCTGCAGAGACTCAACCGTAAGGGTCAACAGCAGTCCGCTAAAAAATGCAGCAATAAAGACACGATTCTTCGACCAACCACGTCGATCCAAAATAGCCCCCAAGGTAAAACCCAGCGGCATAAAGAGCAAGATATTGCGGATGAAATCAAAAGGGTCTCGTTTACCGTAGCTAAACTCGACAAGGTAGTTGTTTAAAGATAGCGGGAAAAAGTGAAACCTGAACGGCGTGAGCGTTGCAAAAATGATGATAAATAAAGCGACAAGAAGGGCGAGAGGCGCACGATGGCGTTCTATCTCATCACGTATACGCCGGATCAAATCACCCATTGCTCAGGAAACCTATTGGTGAAAACAATTCTGAAAAACCTGGAAAATCATTCGTGTGATCCCGAAGATTTTCAAACCCACGGCAGCCCAAGTGTTTGTGCTCGTTTTGTGTAATCGGCGATTTGCCGGCGCCCAATCTCGTGCATATCAATTTCTTCCGACCCAGATTGTTGGTACGCTTTAAACCAATCAACAATCACGGCTAATGCCTCATCCCATGTGTAAACGGGCTGCCAGTCTAAACGAGCCGCTGCTTTTTCCCAGCTCAGACGCAGCTGGCCGGTCTCAACTTTTGCAAAACCGGGATCGGTATGGACCCAATTACCGCTGCCCCATAGTTCAACCAGCTTCTCAGCCAACTGCTGCGCCGGAACTCCCTTTTGGTCTCGCGGCCCAAAATTCCAGGCTTCTCCATATTGCGGTCCTTCTTCAAGGAGTTTTTTACCGAGCAGCAGGTAACCTGAAAGCGGCTCCAGAACAAGCTGCCAGGGCCGTACACTCAGTGGATTCCGAATCCCGATCGGCTCACCGGCCATCAATGCCTTCATACAATCGGGAACCAAGCGGAAATCAGCAAAATCACCCCCACCAATGACATTTCCCGCGCGTACTGACGCCAGGGCGAGGCCATGCTCCTCGTATTTGTCAGGGTGGAAAAATGAATGGCGATACGCTGCAATTGCCATCTCCGCCATCGCTTTACTGGCGCTGTAAGGATCGTGCCCACCCAAACGGTCAGTTTCCCGATAGCCCCAAAGCCACTCCATATTCTTATAAACCTTGTCTGTTGTGATACTTACCAATGCTCGCACAACACCGGTTTTACGTATCGCTTCCAATACGTTCACCGTCCCACCAGCATTGGTATCGAGCGTCAATTTCGGGTAAGTTATCGAATGCAAAACAATCGGTTGGGCGGCCAGATGGAAAACAATCTGCGGACGGTACGTTTCAAGAACCTTCTCTATAGCCTCAGAATCTCGGATATCACCGCGAAGATCTGTGATATGGGAAGCAAGACCACTGACTACAAAGTTGCTAGGATTTGTCGGCGCTTCCTCAAGACTAAATCCGACGACATTCGCACCTAATTCTAACAACCAGGTTGTGAGCCAGGATCCTTTAAACCCTGTATGGCCGGTTACAAGTACAGTTTTGCCTTCATATGCACCGGAAAATGAATTTATCATCAATACCCCTTATAGAAACTCGCGATTTTTCTGCCCGCCATTGGAGCGACGTATGAGTTTAACGGATAGGTTTCCGTTTGCCCAAATAACTTCTCATGCACACACCATCAGGAAATCCCCACAACAAGCCCTGGCGACATGGGCTATAATTCATGAGTATGAGCAGTAACTTCTACGAACAAATATACGCTGTTGTCCGCCGTATTCCATCCGGCCAGGTGACCACTTACGGCCGTATAGCGGAAATGCTGGGGCGACCTCGTGCTGCGCGTGCTGTCGGCTACGCTCTAAACGCTCTGAAAGATAAAAAAGGCCCCGCCTACAGAAGTGTACCGTGGCAGCGAGTAATTAACAGCCAGGGTCGGATCAGCATCGTAAACCGTGAACACAGCGCACAACACCAGGCCGACTTATTGCGCTCCGAAGGTATCTATGTTTCGCCGGATTTCCGCATCGATCTCCAAACATTTCTATGGCCAGGTTTACATTTAGTCGAGATCGACGATATATTAAATCCGCAATCCTTACCGGATCATTAGGACAGATAAATGCTTTTTTCAATGAAGCTTGTACATTATGTATAATTGAAATTGTTCCGCGTTACGCCGGATCGGAAACATGACACGAATCATAGTCCTATTATTACTTTTCGTATTCATAACAAGCGCATGCAGCGATATTGTGCTGCCAATGACCGAGGATGAGGTATTTCCCACAACCACGGGCTCCAATGGCAGCGCAACACCTGATCGCCCAACGATACCTACCAAAGAACCCATTGAGGAAGACGCGGGCGGTTACGCACTCGCTTTCTATAATGCCTTCGAAAACCAAGATTACCTTGGCATGTACAGCCTGCTTTCCCCGCAAAGCCAGGCGCTGGTAGACAGCGACTCTTTTGTCGAACGGTATGATGAAGCAGTAAAAACAGCAGGCGTACAATCTATTCATGCGCAGCCACTCTCACTCACCCAAGACGGGGACCAGGCGGAATTTGGTGTACGTGTAACCTGGGAAACGGCCGTAGTGGGACCAATCACCCGTGAATACACAATCCCCCTTGTTTATAATGACGGCCGTTGGGGCATTAGCTGGCATGAAGGCTTTATCCTCCCCGAACTAGAGGGGGGTAACCGGCTGCTCATGGATTATCAGATTCCATCACGTGCTAGCATTTATGATGTAGACGGTTATGCCTTAGCTTATCAGGGCAAAGCTGTAAGCCTGGGAATCGTTCCTGGGCAAATCGAAGACGAAGAGGGATTATTGGCGACGATTAGCCCACTCTTAGGAAAAACACCTGAAGAGATAAAAGCGCTCTACGCCTCCGCTGCGCCGGATTGGTATGTACCGATTGGCGACATATCAGAAGCCCAGATGCAAGAAAATATTTTAGACTTACAACAATATATCGATGCTGGTTTGGCTTCGCCTACAGGGCGAGGATCGCGGTTGTACACGGATTCTGGAATTGCGGCGCACCTGATTGGATACACAGGTTATATTCCCGTTGAAGAAATGGGTGATTATAAGGCTCAAGGCTATCGCGGAGATGAGTTGGTAGGGCGCGCCGGCTTGGAATATTGGGGAGAAGATTATCTAAACGGGGAACCAGGCGGTACCTTAAGTGTTATCGGTCCCAATGGGGAATTTGTCACAACCCTGGCCCAAACCAATCCCAAGCAGGCTCGCAGTATCTATGCGACTATCGATCATGAATTTCAAGCAGCCGTCGAACGCGCATTAGCCGAGGCAATCGAGACCTATCCGGCCGGTAATGCCGGCTCGGTCGTCGTACTCGATGTGAACACCGGCGCTGTCAAAGCCATGGCCAGCTACCCTACTTATGATCCGATGATATTCGACGCCTTGCGCACGGATTCCGGAGACGATCTGACCACGGTGCTCAACGATCCAGGACGGCCGCTTGTGAATCGAGCAACACAGGGAGCATACCCGGCCGGATCAACATTCAAGATAGTTACCCTGTCTGCCGCGCTCCTCAGCGGCCTTTACACCCCGGACACTTTATATACCAGTACCGGGACCTGGGATCGCCTGGGACCAAACTACGTAAAAAGAGACTGGCTTGCGGGTGGTCATGGGACCATCAGCCTTAAGCAAGCGCTTGTAGTATCTTGCAATACCTGTTTTTATGATGTGGGATACACGCTGGACGGGCATGACAGCTCAATTCTTCCTGATACAGCGCGCGCTTTCGGCCTCGGCCAGCCAACCGGCATCCAAGGCGTATCGGAAAGCTTAGGCCTGATCCCGGATCCCGGTTGGAAATTAAACACGATCGGCGAAGGTTGGGTCACCGGTGATGCAGTCAACATGGCAATCGGTCAGGGCTATGTCCAGGTTACACCCATTCAGATGGCCAATATCCTAGCCGCAGTAGCCAACGGCGGCACGTTTCACGAACCAACTCTGATCGATCATATTGGCTCGGGCGGAGGTGCACCGGAGGAAGATATACCGGCGACGGAGACAGGGCATCTCCCATTATCTCAAGAACAGTTGGGCGTCCTGCAAAGCGCTCTTTGGGATGTTGCCAACGGCTCTTGGGGTACGGCCACTCACCGTTTCCAGGGGTTATCTGTCAAGGTCGCTGGGAAGACGGGTACGGCTGAGGCTCCTCCAAATTTACCGCACGCATGGTTTGCCGGCTATGCTCCTGCGGCTCCCTATACCCGCCCGGACGGGACGGTTATCGATCAGCCTGAAATCGCCGTTGTGACAATGATCGAAAACGCGGGCGAAGGTTCCGAAGTCGCCGCGCCGCTCTTCCGGCGCATCATTGAATTGTATTATGGCATCGAACCCCTTTATCCTTTCCCCTGGGGAAGCTAAGACGAATCACCGAATCAACAATGAATTTACCTGAACAACGTGACTGGCATCAAGCCGTACAAGAAGCTATGCGCGCGGCCACCGAGCAAGAAATCATTACCCGCTACGGTTCGCTGGATGTCTCCTTCAATTATCGTTGGGAACATGTTACCAGTGTCGTCAGCCTGGCCAAGAAACTGGCACAATTAACTGGTGCCGACAAAGATGTCGTTGAAGCAGCTGCCTGGCTGCATGATATTCGTAAAGTGAGCGGAAGTGCCCATGCTGTACAAGGAGCAGAGTTCGCTTCTGCATTTCTGAAAGAGACAGATTTCCCCCCCGAGAAGATCGATCGCGTTGCCGAGGCCATTCGCGAACACATAGGCTTATGGCTTGAAGAACCGCTGACAAATCTAGAAGCTATGGTATTGTGGGATGCGGATAAGTTAGCCAAGATTGGTCTGACGGCCGTTTTTCACTGGATAGGGGGTTCGCTGGCTGGCAGTGAAATCAAAGACATTCGTGCCCTCATACAAGATATGAAACAGGTCGATTGGCAGGAAAAAACTGTCGCCAGTATGCACAGCGAGCCCGCGAAGCGCGCCGCGCGCATCCGCCTGGACCACTATCATTGGCTGTGGAAAGCTTTGGAAGAGGAGCTCAACGGGGATGATCTGCTACCGTAAAATGATCTCGCACTGGCGAATGATGCCAATCATCCATTGAGTTAATCTATTCATCTTCTAAACTTGTAGCTTTTATAAATATAGGTCCTTTTCCGCAGGCCGGACCAGATCACGGGCTGTCCCTTCTAAACCAGGAAGTTCAAGGCCACGAATGAGGACAACCGGTTGGCCTTCGGAACCCTGGCCCATGAGTAGACCGGCTGCCGCGGCTAATTCATCCCCTACACCCACATCAGTATGCTGCAGTTGGTACCCGTAAAGATCATCCTCACCGCGCCGGTCCCATAACGCCGGAATCCCCCACACCCCAATGGCCACACCTGTTGTACCCAGGCGAAACGGGCGCCCATGACTGTCACTGATAACTATCCCGACCCTTGCATTCGTGTGTCCCCACAGTGCACGGCCGATTTCAGCGGCTGATTGATCCGGATCAATGGGTAAGAGTAAAACCTGTTCGCCTCCATCCTCTTGCGCAATATTAGAGCGATCGATACCTGCGTTGGCCGAGGTAAAACCCAGGCGATGACGCACAATCAGCACTCCAGGCGCCATACGCGAGATGCTTTCACTTTCACCAAGAATAAGCTCCACCAGGCGCGGATCCTTGCCCGTTAATTCAGCTACTTCTAGAGCCTCTTTTCCTGGGACCACATCCGCCAGGAAAACCATCCGTCCCTCGGCTTTAGAGATGATCTTTTGAGCAATGACTAGGATATCGCCATCTTCAAGCGTGATCCTCGCCTGATCCAACGCCGCTAAAAGCTGGGTCGCGATATTATCACCCGGTTGCACCGAAGGGATACCGGGTAAAGCGAAGAGGGTTAGTTGTTGAGTCACGGTTTGTTTGAACCAGCCGCCTAAAGACCGGTAATACGGATACCAGCGCCTTTGGCCTTGTAAATGATATTGATGGCGATTAAAACGGACGTCATCCCCTCCACAGCGCTGGCATTTTGTAACGCGCCGGCATTGATGCCCCGCATTCCGGCATCTTCACACAAACCCATGGCGACTTTTTTATCGGCGCTTTTTTCGCCGCAGATCAAGACATCACAATCCAGCTCATGGTCTTCATTCAAGAGATGATGAGCACCAATATTTTGAAATGCAGCGACAACTCGCACCTTATCCCCCACTTGTTGTTGGGCCTCTTCGGCAGCCGACAAACCACTGGGCAGCCGCCATACCCGAGAGGCCTTATCACCGGTAGGAGCCACGACAGTTATCAACAACTTGTCTTCAAGAGCGGGCAGCACCGCGTCTAAAGTAGCTTTTTGCGCCGCATAGGGCACGGAGAGCACGACCAATTCGGCCAATTCGGCAGCCTCCGGATTATTTGTGCCCTTTATATTGCCTTCGGGCACCAGTTCAAACATTCTATCAGCCGCATCCGCCCCCTTCTCTGTCAGGCGAGAACCGATAATAATTTCGTGTCCGGCGGCAGCCCAGCGAAATCCCAAACCAAAACCTTCATTTCCCGTACCACCCAAAATAGCTATTCTCAATGTCAACTCCTTCTATTCATAGATTTTCACTTGGCTAAACATAAAGAAAAATTTGCTCTTTGTAAACAGAACTAACTGCTCAATTCGTCAAATCGCTCCCACACTTCCGCGGCTAACTCGTTGCTGCGTGCGGTTATCGCTTCCTCATCAAGTGTCAAAAGTTGGCGATCCGCCATCAACACATTTCCGGCGACAATGGTCGTTGTGACCATGTCGGACTCAAAGCCAAAAATAATATGCCAGGGCAAATTACCGGCTGTAAGAGGTGTAGTCGCATGGTAATCTACAAAAATGAGATCTGCCGCCGCCCCGATTTCCAGCTTACCCATCGGTAATCGTGGCCAAAACATTTCCGCAAGCGCAGCGTTATTGTAAATTGCCATCTGCACGATATCCATACCGTTTGCGCGTCGAGGATCGCGGTGGGCAAGCTTATGCAAGAAATAAGCGGCTTTCCACTCAGCCCACATATTATTGCTGAAGCCATCATTACCCAGGCAAACAGGAATTCCAAGACGCATCATGCCTTCAATGTCAGCAGCACCCACGGCGTTATTCATATTGCTGCGCGGCTGGTGAGTTACCCATGTTCCGGTTTCCCGCAGCAGATCCTTTTCAACGGCATCGACATGAATGGCATGGGCAGCGATGCTCTTAGGTCCTAATATCCCGGCTTCCACAAGCCTATCAACTACCCGCCGATTGTACTTATACAGCGAGTCGTACTCATCCACCTCATGCTCGGCTACATGAATATGAAACCCGGTATTTAATCCTTCGGCCGCACTTACACAATCCGCGAGTGTTTCATCGCTTATCGATAACGAGGCATGCAAGCCAAATGACCCGGCTAATAAATGCGCATCCCGCTCTTTTAATGTACTCAAAAAGCGAACATTCTCGCTGATACCTTCTTGAGCGCCGGCGGGTCCATTGCGATCGGTAACCTCATAGCATAGCGCCGCGCGCACGCCGGCCATTTCTACGGCATCTGCAATCTGGTCCAACGAGCTGTCAATTGCATTGGGGCTGGCATGGTGATCAATCAGGGTTGTTGTCCCATGTTTGATGGCATCCACAAGGCAAACCAGAGCGCTGTATTCCACGTCAACATCCAGCAAGGCACGATCGAGACGCCACCAAAGGCGATTGAGGATATCAGGGAAATCTTTCATCGGCGGGCCTGGTATCCTCATCCCACGGGAAAAAGCGCCATAGAAATGAGTGTGCGCACAAATATTACCGGGCATGACCAACTGGTTCCGAGCATCCAGCTCTTTCACCTCAGGATACTTGGCGCGCAACTCGGCCGAATCCCCCATATCAACAATTCGTCCGTCCTGCAAAAGGAGCGCACCATGACTAATCAACTCATTCCTTTCGCCCCAGGTGACCAGACGGCCGTTGGTTATCAGTACCTTTTCTATCTGCTCGGTCTTTCCGTTCACGTCTCCAATCCTCCTTCCTCAGCCGACTTTATGATTTACTGTTTAGCCGTAGAGTGAATGTCTTGACACACATTAGGCATTCGCTACACTCTTATGTGGATCAAATCTTTTCGCGTAAGAATACCACGATTGACCACATCTATTGTAATAGAAATAAAACTATTTTTTTGAAGGAGTTTATAAGATGGCGGAACCGATTATAGTTACTGATGATAATTTCCAGGCCGAGGTGTTGGATTCTGACAAGCCGGTACTGGTTGATTTCTGGGCCGACTGGTGTGGCCCCTGCCGTATGATCGCCCCTTCCGTAAAGGAAATGGCGGACGAATATGAAGATTTTCTAACCGTTGCCAAGGTGGATGTTGATGAGAATCCGGCCGTTCCCGGTCGTTATGGCATTATCGGCATTCCAACCCTGATGCTCTTTAAGGGCGGGCAGGTTGTTGAGCGCATCACTGGCGCTTTACCCAAAGATCGCATCGTTGCCCAGGTCCTACCGCACCTGGAAACAGCAACGAAAGCATAATCAGTTTACTTTCAAGAATCATTAACCCGTTCTGAGACTATCACTCAGAACGGGTTTTTGCTTACCAATCTTCAAACATTTCACCTAAATAAAAAAGAGCACGGCTGTGATTCAACCGTGCTCTTTTTTTTCTATCTACTAACCCTGATCGTCGGAGATTATTCTTCCGACTCCTCAGGCGATTTTTCTTCCGGCCTAAATTGTTCCGAAAGTCTGCCCATTTCGATGCTCATCCAGGATAATCCCTGGGCAAGACCTTCGAGGGCGCGACGGCCGAAATCGCTGCTCTCCACCTTGCTGGCCATTTCCTCAGCCTCTTTGGCAACACGTTCACCGGTCGGGCTCTTCTTTGCCTCACGGATCACCTTGTCAACCTCATCGGCAAAGGTCTGAACACCAGCTCGCACCTCATCTTCGACGCGCTTGCGTTCTTCACTATTCCAGGCGGATTCAAAAGCTTCTGCAAACGATCGGCCAAGCGATTGGAATTCCGCTACCAGATCGGGTCGCTTAGATGCTTTCTCGTCAGCTTTCAGCTGTTCAACATCTTCGTCAATCTCAATTTCGATCTGTTCCTTAATTTCTTCAATATCCGGGCTGTTGTCTTCACTCATGGTTTTTCTCCTTGCCAAGAGATAACTTTAAATTCTTTTTATACACCTTGTAAGGCTTTACTTCTAAGCTTTACTATGCCATACGATCAAAGCAATAAAAAGTTGCATCTTCAAACACTGCTTACACCTTAAGCGTACGACTCCCGGCATTGAATGTCAACCAGAAATTCCTATTCAATTCTCCTGACCGACAAATCATCAATAAACCAACCATTATTGGCGAGAGCGTACTTTCCCTTCAATGCAATCCCAATAGGAATTGTTTTGGTCTCGTCGATGGTGAAAGTGAAATTGTAGACATTGATCTGGCCATAATTTTGCGGTGTCCAGACCGTGCCGCCATCGCCAACAATGAAATGAAATTCGGCCGCTGATGGATCTTGTGACCAAACCTTTTGACGGTTTTCCCATTTCTCAACAATATCGGGGAACATCTTTGCTTCGATTACATAGGTGCCCGGCTCTAAAGTGATATCCGTCAGCAGGCGGAAACTTACCGCACCGCTTCCTTTAAATGCCTTGACCGTATTTTGCCCATTATAGATATAGAGATTGTGTTCCTCAGGTGGTAAGAAAGCTGTAGACAGTACCCGCACCTCAGGTCTTACATAGACATCCCAGGCCTCATTTCCAACACCGGTCGGTCCTGTATCCCATTCTAATCGCCATTTATTAGGCAGCTGGAGTTCGGGAACACCGTCCTGGTTATAATGCCCTTCTTCGAATGATGGATTTGGCAGCAAATTTACCCCTAACACGGGTTCTGCCGCCGGCTCAGTTGCCGCCGGCTCCGCAGTAGGTTCAATTGGAGCGGTTGTCGGCTGTGCCTCAACTGCGGTTGTTGCTTGCGGTTCAACAGCAGCGGGTGGAGAAGTAGGTGCCGGCTGAGTTGCCGTGGCTGTAGGTTCAGGGGTATCAGTAGCCGTCGCTTCCGGTGTCTCAGTCGCTGTTTCGGCCGTACTGGTGGGTTTAATTGTGCTCGTCGGTATGGTCGTACTGGTTGGCGGCGGCGGCTCCGTGGGTTCAGGTTCAACCTCGTTGGTAGCCACTGGCAGTGGAGTCTCCGTGGCTGAAACTTCAGCCAGTTCCTCGACAGGAGTTTGAACTACTGGAGTTTCTACAACCTGATCAGCCTCTTCTTCCGGTGACCCACAGGCAGCAAGGATAGACAATAAAAAGATAAAAAATAATGGAACCCATATAGGATTTCCTTTTGTTTTATGACTTAATTTCATCATAACATTTCCTCCGAATCACCATCTTTTGATGGAGCAAAGCGGATTGTATCGCCCTCGATTCGGCGATAGCAACATGGATTAGTTGTCGTTTAGAAAAGCTTTTCCATCACGAAGGAATAAAAAAAGGCCGCATCATCAGATGCGGCCTCAAGCCCAATGGCGACCATTCTAAATTATTTTAGCAGGTTATTGGTTACGACTTCTTGCCTGCATCGCTGCCGGAACAGGTTGCCTGTTGGGCAGACCTCCCGGTTTTGAAACGGGCCGGGTATTTCTCTGTGGAGACGGCGCACTATTGCTATTATTCATCGAAGCAGAGACTGTATTCGATGACTGCCGATTTGCCGAAGCGCTTTCGAAAAGATGCGTACCAGCAATGGAAAATGCACTGATGAAAAGTATTCTTGTCAGCCAGACCAAAACAGCGACGAAAAGGGGCACAAAACGCAGTAATTCTTGGCGGCTCAGTACTTCGTTACCTAATTCGTGGTTCAGTAAAGTCAGATTGACAGCCCACCAGGTCATGATGGCGTTCATCGTTGCTCCAAGCAGCCATGCGCCCATCAAGTACCAGGTTGAGCGTTCATTGTTACCCGACTCAGGCATGAACAAAGTCGACAAACCGGCGAAATCAATCGCACAAAAAGCGACAGCTAAAATTACGGCCCAGCTCAGACCTAAAAATTTTACTTCGCCAAGCAGACTCTCCAACGCATAACGAGTGGTATCAAAGTTAAAAATTTCAAAAGCCACCAACGCTACCACTAAAATCACGCCGACGATCGCTTTGCGTGGAAATGCCCACCTAAAGGAGATCATCGCCGCCTGGTTATTAAATGAGTTACCTGTCAACATCTTTTTCTCTCCATCTGTCACAATATCCACACGACGTTAAATTCGTTTGAAGCTGCCGTTAAATGAATTGAGATATTACACGAGGTTCGTCTCCTAGAAGAGATGGGGTTGGCGGGCGGTTGACCCGCCAACCCCAACACACGAAGAGGGTTTGGAAGGAGGGAATAGGTCCCGTGTGCATCTAATGAATAGATTAGCACATATGTTCTAATAAGTCAATACATTGACCCACTTGTGTAAAAATCAGATCTTATAGAGGCAGTTTGTGCCGGACGCGCCGCCGTTATGAATCTTCAGGGACTAGGGAATAATCGTAAGGCTCAACCCCCGGGCCATAGCGAAAGACGTTGGGATATGGAATATAGTTACTGACAACCGTCTCGTCAATCATTACATCGCCATCCGCATTGCGCACCACCCGGTCAACGGTCACACGCGCACCTTCAACAGCCCAATCAATTTGTTTAACTGTACCTTCTTCAAGATTGGGATCAAACTCCCAAACATCCTCTTCAGGGGGTGGCACAACATCGCTAAACACGGGCTCTGATTTCTCGACTTCACGCCCCATACTGGTGCTGTACAACTTAAAAGTCAGTGCTTCGAATTCTGTATTGTAATAATTCTCGATCAGCAGATGGTGCGGCGTATTGTTTATAAATTTCATATCCACGATGGGAGAAAAGACGGTAGCATCCATCCCTGGCCCTTCTCCATCATCATAATAATGGACCATATACCCATGCTCCCATCGTTCTGTGATTGGAAAACCAGCTAAAAAGGCGGATTGGTACAGCGTGGTACTGACCTGACATACGCCGCCGCCAATACCTTCAATGGTACGGCCGCCTACGATGATCAATCCTTCCTCAAAACCATCCGCTTCGCTAACACTTCCCAGGTATTTATTGAAGGAAAATTCTTCCCCCGGCGCGACAACAACACCGAAAAAGTTTGCCGCTGCACGGGCGATATTATGTTTCCGGGCATCGGTCGACCCATAAAACCAGGTCGTGGTTTCGGTGATCAACTCGGTGATTCCGAGTTCTGCAGCCGTCGCATCGGCATTCACTATGGGCACAATCTCTTCTAAGGAAAACGGAACCGCTCGATTAGAAGTTCGAACCTGTGACAAAAACTGCTGAACTGTTCCCTCAAGATCCAACTGCCGGCCGTTTATATGGGGTGACACAAGCACCAACTCTCGCGTTGAATCATCAAAATAAAAGCGAGCATTTATCGGGTCGCGATAAATTTGATCCGCATACGGACTTAACCAGTAGCGGACCGCATTTTCATCCACAAGAACTTCCTGCGTAAATGACCCATCCGCTTCTTGGTGGACTTCCACTCGCAGCCAACTGGCTAATGTTTCCAAAGGCAAGACTACCGGTTCGAGATCTCCCTCATCTAACGGTTCAACCAGATAAAATGAAATCGGGCCGCTAAGGACCTGCTGTATTTCCTGGGCAACGGCCGCATCGTCGTAATAGGTAGGTATCGTCTCGTGGACAAGCAGTTCCACGTTTGCATCCCGATATTGGCTGAGAGGTTCTTGCAATCTGGTACGCAGGTCGGCCGTATCGAGGGAACGTCCCGGCTGACCGGGATTAAACTCCGCCGCATTGTTGTTGTAGCTTATGGTCGCATTCTCAGCTGGTTGGTCTATTTCTGAGGCCAATTCCAACACTGTCTGGTCCAGCTTACTTTCGTCAAAGACAATAACCGGAGCTACTGAACTACCATAATACCAGCTCGAAAAACTATCCTTCAGTCGAGCAAGCGGTCCTCCGCTTCGGCCAATGCCCATGGCCTCAGCGATCGCTTCGTCATCGTCATACGCCATGCCCAACTCGGCATAGGATTTTGACCATTCCTCTCCAAGCTCCTCATCAATAAACGTTACCTGGGCATCGTCCACGCGCGGAGAAAGCTCGGCCAAGGCGGCTCTTGCTTCTTCGGCCGTTTTGTTGCTTACATCTACATCGCCAATACTCACGCCCGTCAAGATGCGGTCCTTATTGAGGCCACGATATTCCGCACCCATAAAAGCCAGCAGCAAGGTAAGCAAAGCCAGCGTTACCAATGGCGGTAAGAGGAAATAACCTACTTTTCGACTTAATCGAGAGCTATTCGCCTGTTCTTGCGGCGTAGACACTTGCATATATTAAACCTATTCCTTAACAAAAGCGGTCGTAATTATAGCAAGGGGAATCTAGGTGTATCAGAAGTTTAATTCTGGATTCAGGCTACTAAAAAAAGAAAAGCCCTTATCTGTGAGTGATATCACAGATAAGGGCTTATTGCATTTGCTAGAATAGCCACAATGAGTCATAGAATCCTATTCATCGATCGCGAAGGCCGGCACTTCATAGATACGGCCGTCCACATTGAAAATGTAATAGGGCAGCCAGGCAATACCGAAGAAATCAATGTGAATATCCTTCTTGTAAGGCGCTACAGGAATATCTTTCACATCCTCTGCGATATCCATCCATTTTTCTTCTAAAGCATCGATTTCTGCGGCCAGCACAGTTTTGAGCTCCTCAATATCTTTTTGTAGTGAAGCAATTTCTTCAATCGACTCATCGACATCTTCCTGGGCTTTTGAACGCCGGCCTCTCTTAGACATTGCTGATGAGAGGCTCCGTCTGCGTCCTGAAAAGAAACTAAAAATCGTTTCTGCATAGGTCGTGTATTCTTCTTGCTTCCTGCGCTGAACATCGGCGCGATCTTCCTCAAGCTCGCGCTCTTCCCGTTTAAGTTTAGTTTCTACAGCCTCAATTTTCCGCTTGTAAACCTCTTCTAACTTATCTTCTTCCAGCTGAAGGCGCTCATCTGCCGCTTTTTCAATCTGTTTTTGAAAAGTTTCCGCACTGACCGATGGATCGACATAGACGTCAAGCGCTTCATTGGCCTTGATCATGAGCGGCAGATCGCGATAGATCCAACCCACCAGATCATTTTTAGCGCTTTTGAACAACGCATCATCCGCAAGAGGGGCATCCAGAGTTGTATAGAGCACCGTACCCGACGGTTCTCCAGTCAGCCGCCTGAGATCGAGGGGCTCACGTTCAAAATCTTCCCAATCTATAATGCCACGCGCGTTGACTTCTTCAACAAGAAAAGCCATTTCCTTTTCATGCTGAATATTATACTTTCGTGCGTTATAAAGAACGCTCGCCTGGGCAAAGATTTGTGGCCTGTACAACAATCCACTGCTGGTCGCACCCAGGGGCAAACCCTGCCCGGCTTTTTCCACGGCTTCCTCAGGATCAAGGTTTGGTGGAATGATAAGTTCATCAATCCCCTTGGGGACAGGCGGACGCGTGCGGGTACCCAGCGCCGTTTCATCTTGCCGTTCAATTTTTTTCTCAACGGCTGCCGCAGATCCTGTGCCCACCGAACTCACTTTGGGTGACTCGCTTGCTGCCGCCGGCGCCTTTTCACTGCCTCCGCCAGCGCCTGCCAGCTCATTAAGCGCCGGAATTTGGATCCGTGTCATGGGGCCGGCCAGGTA
>Ga0316576_10000037_pt1 | contig 39035 bp, 28 predicted proteins | sample S0NA_FD_203075 | JGI IMG/M metagenome (GOLD analysis project Ga0316576, IMG submission 203075) | Rhizosphere microbial communities from salt marsh grasses in Alabama, United States - S0-2_050615r3r5 | ecosystem: Host-associated > Plants > Roots > Rhizosphere | place: USA: Alabama | collected...
GCCCGCGGCCTCGGACCAGCGGTAGAGCCAGGAGAAGTCGAGGCTGGGCATGAAGCCCCACCAGACGCTCTCCCTGGCCTGGGCCGCGAGGGCCGTGGCGACCTCGGTGGCCTGGTAGTCCTCGCGGACCGCCAGCGCGCCGCGGACGGCGTCACGCCCGGCCCTTGGGCTCGCCGGCTCCGCCGGCCGCTGGACGTCCGCCTCGCCCTGCTGGCCGAGCAGGATCGCCAGCTGGCGCCGCGCCGCCGTGAGCCGGTTGCGCTCGACCCGCAGCTTCTGCCGGTCCTGGGTCGTCACCAGGTCGGCGCGCAGGACCTCGGAGCGCGCCGACTGGCCGACCTGGAAGCGGGCCCTGGCCGCCGCGAGGTGCTTCTCGTCCACGGCCACCGTGTGCTCGAGGGCGAGCGCCACCTCCTTCTGGCTCACCACCATGTAGTAGGCCTGGGCCACCTGGAGCAGGAAGTCCCGGCGCGAGCGGATCTCGCCCAGCCGGGCGAGCTCGACCTGCTTGCGCGCCATGCCGATGCCGGGGTAGGCCGGACCGCGAAACAGCGGGAGGTTGGCCACCGCGGTGAAGCCGAACTGGTCCTGCTTCTGGATCACCGTCGGCTCGCTCGAGGCGTTGGGATCGATGAGCTTCATGAAGCTCCCGAAGTCGATCACGATCTCCTTGTCGTAGTGGGTGAAGTTGCCCTGGAACGAGGCGTTGGGCTTGAGGGCGCTCCACGCCCGGTAGCGCGCGGCCTCTGCCTGGCGCACCCGTTCCTTGAGCAGCTGGATCGAGGGGTGGGTCCGCAGCGCGAGGCGGTAGGCGCGCTCCAGGGTGATCACCTCCGCCCGGGCGGAGACGCTGACGCCGAGGACCAGGGCCAGCGGTACGAGGACACGCATCAGCATAGCTCCTTCGTCGGATAGGACAGCGAGATTAGCACACTCGCTCAGCGTGCGGGCTTGGCAGTCGTCGCCGCGGGGAGCGGGGCCGCGCGGCGGCGCCGCCGCTTCTTCCTGGGCCTGTTGGCCGGTGCGGGCGCGGCGTCGGCCGTCTCGCGCCGGGCCACCTGCCGGGGTCTGCGCCGCTTGCGCCTGCGCTTGAGCTTGCGCTTGAGCTTGGCCGGGTCGACGTAGACCACGATGCGCTGGCCCTCGCTGAGCTGGGTCGTGCGGGCGAAGCGGTTGATGCGGGCCAGGCTCCCCACGCTCAGGCCGAACCGACGGCCGACCGAGGCCAGCGTGTCGCCCTTGCGCGCGATGTAGTACAGGCGCTTGCGCCCCTGACGTTGCTCGTAGGTGTTGAGGAAGCTCTCGCTCCCCGCCACCATCACCACGATCTTGTCCCGGTCGAGGAGGCGGACGCTGCTCTGGTCGAAGGTCGGGGCGACGAAGGCCTGCAGAACCATGTCGGGGAGCAGCCGGGCCGTCGGGTCGAGCTTGTTCCAGCTCGCGAGGCTGGTCTCCTCGACCTGGAGGTGGCGGGCGACGCGCCGCAGGCTGTCGCCGGCCACCGCGCGGTAGAAGACCCGCGTCGTCCCCGGGAGCTTCGACGGTGTGCCATCGGGGACGGCCACCAGCAGCCGCTCCTCCTCGTCGGTGCTGGCCCGGGCGGGGGCCTTCGCGACCGGGCGTGCCGGGACGAGGATGATCAGTCCGGGCCGGATGCCCTCGTCCCTGCGCAGCCCGTTGAGCCGCTGCAGGGCGGCGCGGGAGATGCCGTGCTCGTCGGCGAGGGTCTGCACCGTGTCGCCGAGCCGGACGATGTAGGGCCGGTTCTTGGCGAGCTGCCCCTTCAGCCGGGCCAGGCTGGCGTAAAAGGACTTCTCTGTCCCGCGGGGCACGCGGATCCACGCCTTGGAGGAGGGGGGAGTCCGGCCGCGGCGTAGCTCGGGGTTCAGGAGCTCGATCAGCGCTGTCTCCACCCCGGCCGCCCGGGCGGCCTGGGCCGTGGTGATCGAGGTCGGGACCGAGACCAGCTCGTGGCCCAGCTCGGGCTCGGGCTTGACGTCGGCGTATCCGAAGTAGCCCCGGTTGTGGCTCACGATGGCCGTGGCGAGCACCTTGGGCACGTAGAGCGACGTGCTCCAGGGCAGGCCCGACTCGTAGCGGCAGAGCTGCCAGTAGTCGTTGGTGTTGTACTTGCGGACGGAGCGCTGGACCGCGCCGTAGCCCGCGTTGTAGGCGGCGAGCGCCAGCTCCCACGAGCCGAACCGGGCGTGGAGGTCCTTGAGGTAGCGCGCCGCCGCCTCGGTGGAGAGCAGGGGGTTGCGGCGCTCGTCGATCCAGTGGTCCCGGTGGAGGCCATAGCCCCGGGCGGTGCCCATCATGAACTGCCAGATCCCACCGGCCCCGACCCGCGAGGTCATCGCCGGGTTGAAGCCGCTCTCGATCATGGCGACGAAGATCAGGTCGTCGGGGAGGCCGTGCTTCCTCAGCACCCGGGCGATCATCGTTCGGTAGCGCCCCATCCGCTTGAGCCAGGCCGACATGATCGCCCGCCCCTTCGCGTTGTCGCGGTAAAACTCCAGGTAGCGGATGACGCGCTGGTCCCAGCGCACCGGGAGCGAGGGCAGAGCGAGCTTCGCGAGCCAGGGCTCGGGGGGCTGCTTCGCGACCGGCGCGGCGGGGCGGGTTGGCTGCTCGGGGTGTGATCGCAGCTCGGGTGGTGGGTTCTCGGCGCTCGGGCGGGCCGGCCGGGGAGGGGCCGCCTCGTCTGCCAGCACGTCCGGGGCCTGGCGCGGGAAGGCGCTCTCCTCGAACTTGCGCAGCTCGGTGAGCTCCTCCGAGGGGCGCACCGGGGCCGCCGACGGCGTCCCGCGCACGGCGCGCCGGATCGCGTCGCTGGACTGGAGCTCGCGGTGTGGGTTGAGCGACGGGGGCAGCGGTGCGTTCTTCGCCGGAGCGGTCCTGACGGGTTTGGGCGCCGGCCCCTTGGCGGCGGGCCTGGGGGCCTCCACGCTGGGCGCAACCTGGGTGGCGGGGCTTGCCGTGGCGGTGGGCTGGCTGGTCGGAGTCGCAACGGTGGGCTGGCTCGCCGGTCCGGGCGGCACGGGCACGGGCTCGGGGCCGGGTACCGGGTCGGCCACGGCGGTGCCAGCCACCAGGCACGCAATGATTACAGTTAGATAGGACCGTATTGGGTGCGACATTTGGCTACACACGGAGTGTACCAGAGACCACCGGGCGAGGACAAGTTTCCCTACACGCAAATGGAGGAAATCACCCTTGATCTCGGTGGGCATTGGGAGTAACCGATGCGACCAGGACCCGCTTGGACGCAAGGAGCAGCACATGACATCGATCAACCCGTTCCAGATGGCCCAGCAGCAGTTCGACGAGGTCGCCGAGCAGCTCGAGCTGTCAGACAACATCCGCAAGATCCTGCGCTGGCCGCTCCGGGAGTTTCACTTCCAGATCCCCGTGCAGCTCGACGACGGGACGATGCAGGTCTTCCGCGGCTACCGGGTGCAGCACAACGACGCGCGCGGGCCGTGCAAGGGGGGCATCCGCTTCCACCCGGCCGAGACCGTCGACACCGTCCGCGCCCTGGCGACCTGGATGACGTGGAAGTGCGCCGTGGCCGATATTCCCCTCGGCGGCGGCAAGGGCGGAGTGATCGTGGATCCCGCCGGGCTCTCGGTCGCGGAGAAGCAGCGGCTCTGCCGGGGCTGGATCGACCAGATGTGGCGTAACATCGGCCCGCGGATGGACGTGCCGGCGCCCGACGTTGGGACCACGCCGCAGATGATGGGCTGGATGATGGACGAGTACACCAAGCTCGTCGGCCACTTCACCCCCGGCGTGATCACCGGCAAGCCGCTGGGTGGGGGCGGGTCCAAGGGCCGCACCGAGGCCACGGGCTTCGGCGTGGTGGTCACCATCCGCGAGGCGCTCAAGCACCTCGGCATCGACTCGAAGGGTTGCACCGCCTCGATCCAGGGCTTCGGCAACGTGGCCCAGTACGCCTCCAAGTTCTTCATCGAGATGCTCGGCGGCCGCGTGGTCGCCGTCTCCTGCTGGGACCGCTTCGACAAGACCTCCTACACCTTCGCCAAGGCCGACGGGCTCGACCCCTCCTTCCTGCAGACCATCACGGACCAGTACGGCACCATCGACAAGGAGAAGGCCAAGCAGGCGGGGATCAGCATCGAGGACGGGGACGCCTGGCTGAAGAAGGACGTCGAGGTGCTGATCCCGGCGGCCATCGAGGGCGTGGTGACCAAGGACACGGTGGGGCAGATCAGCTCGAAGGTGAAGATCGTGGCCGAGGGGGCCAACGGCCCCTGCACCCCCGGGGCCGACGAGTTCTTCCGGGAGAAGAACATCTACGTCATCCCCGACTTCCTCTGCAACGCCGGCGGCGTGATCTGCTCCTACTTCGAGGGCGTTCAGAACGACATGAACTTCTACTGGGAGCTCGACGAGGTGATGCGGAACCTGGACAAGAAGGTGACGAACGCCTTCGCCAGCGTCCAGGAGATGGCCGGCGCCCGCGGCGTCTACAACCGCAACGCGGCCTACATGGTGGCCATCGACCGCGTCGTCCGCGCCATGGAGCTGCGCGGCTGGATCTAGCTGGCGGTAACCGCCCCCCACCGACCGATAGCGCATCCCCGCCGGGGTTGTGATACATAACCAGCAATGCAAGGCGAAGGCTTCGAGACGTTCTCCGTCCGCACCCGGCCCAAGGTGCTGGCGATCCACCTGGAGCTCCTCCAGTACCCGATCCTGTCCGACAAGATCCGCGAGCGGATGCGGGAGAAGCTCTTTTCCAGCGGCATCGTCGACGTGGCCACCTTCCAGCACGAGGTGCGCGAGAAGGCGATCCGGTCGCAGAAGCGGGAGCGGCTGGACGACCCCCTGTCCCAGGAGAGCGAGGAGCTGTGGCAGAGGCGGCTCAGCCGCATCTCGGACATCCTCACCGAGTTCTACTTCGCGATCAACTTCACCCACCTCGACTTCCTGCGCATCGTCGAGGAGGTGCTGGCCAAGAAGAGCTCGTCCGACGCGAACGTCTACGTCTCCATCAACCCGGAGATCGCGCCCTGGAAGATGCTCTTCGTCCAGGCCAAGCAGATCGAGTCGTCCTCGTCCACGCGCAAGCACGCCATGCGGCACCACCTGCGCGAGATCATCGTCGTGCTGACCAAGGGGATGCTCTCGGATCAGCTCAACTTCGTCGCCATCGCCAAGGACCACTTCAGCATCCGCGACCTGGAGTCGGTCTACCGCCGGCGCCTGGGCCGGGGAAAGATCGGAGGCAAGGCGGGCGGGATGATGCTGGCCAAGGCGATCCTGCACCGTCCGGACCCCGACGACCCGGTGGACTTCCGCGAGATCGTGGCCATCCCGGAGTCCTGGTTCCTCGGCTCCGACGTGCTCTACGACTTCTTCGAGGCCAACAACCTCGGGGACACGGTGAACCTGAAGTACACGCCCTACGAGGAGATGGTCGAGGACTTCCCCGAGGTGCGGCAGCGATTCCTCGACGCGCGTATCCCGGAGCCCTACCGCAACCGGCTGACCGAGATCCTGGACCAGGTGGGCGACTCGCCGATGATCGTCCGCTCCTCGAGCCTGCTCGAGGACAACTTCGGCGTCGCCTTCGCCGGCAAGTACGACAGCTACTTCTGCCCGAACCAGGGCACGCCCGAGCAGAACCTGATCGACCTCACCGAGGCGATCAAGAAGGTCTACGCCAGCCTGCTCTCCCCCGACGCGCTGGCCTACCGCCAGCAGAAGGGGCTGATCGACTACGACGAGCGCATGGCCGTGCTGATCCAGAAGGTCCAGGGGCAGCGCTTCGGCGACCGTCACTTCCCGGTCGTCGCCGGGGTCGGGTTCAGCTACAACCCGTTCCAGTGGAGCCCGCGCATCGACCGCAACGCGGGGTTTCTGCGCATCGTGGTCGGCATGGGCACCCGGGCCGTCGACCGGCTGCCCAACGACTACGCCCAGATGGTCGCGCTCTCCCATCCGACGCTGCGTCCGGTGAAGAGCACCGAGGAGGTGATCCAGTACTCCCAGAAGCAGATGGACGTCATCGACCTCGAGCGGAACGCGCTCGCGACGTTGCCCGTACGCGAGGCGATCGGGCAGGACTTCCCCTTCCTGAAGCACATCGGCTCCATCGACACCGGCGGCGAGCTGCACCCCGTGCTGATCCGCGGCCCGGGGACCATCAAGGGCGACGTGGTGGTGACCTACGAGGGGCTGCTCAAGAACCGGCGCTTCATCGCCGTGATGCGGGGGATGCTTGCCAAGCTCGCCCGGCACTACGGCCGGCCGGTGGACATCGAGTTCACCGTCGAGATCAAGCCGGGCTCGGAGCTAGACTTCCGCATCGTGCTGCTCCAGTGCCGGCAGCAGTCGCGGCGGCTCAACGAGGAGAACTTCGAGATCCCCGAGGACATCGCCAAGAAGGACATCCTGCTCATCTCGCGCCGCATGGTCTCCTCCGGCCGGATCCGCGGCGTGCGCTACGTCGTCTACGTCGATCCCGAGGACTACAAGAACCTCTCGGACGGCTCGATCAAGGTGCGGATGAGCCGGCTGATCGGCAAGCTGAACTCCCAGATCACCGACGGCGCCTTCATCCTCGTCGGGCCCGGACGCTGGGGCAGCTCGAACCTCGACCTGGGGCTGCCGGTCTCCTACGGCGAGATCTTCAACGCGCGGGCCCTGGTGGAGATCGCGCTGCCCTACGGCGACGCGGCCCCGGAGGCGTCCTACGGCACGCACTTCTTCCAGGACCTCGTCGAGTCCAACATCTACCCGATCCCGATCTACCCGGGCGAGAAGGGGGCGTTCTTCAACTACCACTTCTTCCGCTCCTGCCCCAACGTCCTCTCCCGCTTCGGCGCGGCGGAGCTCGAGCGTCACCTCAAGGTGATCGACATCCGCCAGGTCACCGGCGGCAAGGTGATCGAGGTGATCATGAACACCCGGGAGGAGAAGGCGATCGGGTTCCTCACCGACCCCGTGCACGACCCCGTCGATGACGACGGGCCGCTGCGCCGCCGGATCACGGCCGAGCACAACCGGATCAAGATGCAGGGCTGACGGGGACAGGCTCCGTCCCCGGCACAACCGCGATCAGTTGCTATCGGCCCAGCGGGCGCGGAGCTCGAGCGGCGGGGCGACGAGCTGGCAGGCGAGGCCGTTGAACATGCGCCCGGAGAAGGCGCGGATCACCGACGAGGTGTAGAGGTACTCGAGCTTGCCAGGCTCGCCGAGCAGGACCTGGATCTCGTCGCCCTGCTCCACGCCGAGGTGCGTCGCGATGAGCATGCCGCCGCCGGAGAAGTTGAGCAGGATGCCGTGCCCCTCCCCCTTGGGCGTGGTGAGGGCGACGGGGAGGTACGCGGCGTAGCGGTGGTGGCGGCGGCGGCCCGTGAGCGACTCGTCGCCCTCGAAGAGCCGGCGCAGGTTGGCCAGGCGCTCCTCGTGATCCCGGTCGAGCTGACCGGCGTGGGCCCGTCCGCTCAGGAACGAGTACTGGAAGCAGAGCTCGAGGAGCCGCAGCTGCTGGGACGCCTCGGCGGAATGGGACTCGATGCACAGTCGCACGTCGTGCTCCGATCGTTGTCTTTGGCTTGTGGAGTGCGGCCTCGGCGTGCAATAGACATTCCGCCGACTGCGGCGACTCTCCGTCGACAACCGGCCGGAATCACGAGGGTGTGAACGGTAGTTTGCGGGGTGTCGAGTCAACACGGCGTGGAGCGTGCTCCACAGAAAGCAGCGCAGCCCCCAACGGTCAACCGAGGTACGGCGCGGCCCAGGCGGCGATGATCGCCGCCGCGCGCTCGGCCTGCCCGCGCTGCATCAGCAGGTGGCCGGCGCCGTCGAGGGCGACCAGGCTCTTGGGCTGCCTCGCCGCGGCGAAGATCTGCTCGGCCTGGGCGATCTCCACCACCTCGTCCTCGGGCGCGTGCATCACGAGCAACGGCCGTCCGAGGCCGGCGATGTGCGCGGCCATGTCGTGGCGCTCGAGATCCTCGAGGAACGATCGACGCAGCTGGAGCTCGCGGCCGGCGATGGTCACCGTGAAGCGGTCGGTCGCCTCTCCCGGCTCGATGTAGCGCCGCAGGTGGCTCGCCCGAAACGAGGACGAGATCGTGCAGACGGCGCGCACGTCGGGCATCTCGGTCGCGGCGGCGAGCGCGGCGAGGCCGCCCAGGCTGTGGCCGACGAGCAGCCGCGCGGGGCCGTGCTCGCGGGCCAGGTGCTCGCCGGCGGCGACCAGGTCCTCGACGTTGGCGCTCAGGCTCGAGTTGGAGAAGTCGCCCTCGCTCTGGCCGAGGCCGGCGAAGTCGAAGCGCAGCATGGCGACGCCGCGGGCGGCGAGGGCCTGGCCGAGCCAGTGGGCCGCCTTGAGGTCCTTGCCGCAGGTGAAGCAGTGGGCGAACAGGGCGTGGCCGACCGGCGGGCCGTCGGGCTCGTCGAGGATCGCGGCGAGGGTCTCCCCCCGCGCGCCGGTGAAGCGGGTGCGCGTAGGCCGGGGCACGGCTCAGCCCTCGTCGATGAGCTTCTGCAGCGCGGCGCGCTGCTCGTCGTTGTCGGTCCAGCCCAGCGCCTCCGGGTCGATGCGGTTGAGCTGGACCGCGTGCAGCTTGTAGTAGAGCGGCGAGATGCCGGCGACCTGCTCGGCCCGCGCCCGTTCGTCGAAGACGCCGACGAACCGGCCGCTGCCCTTGGTGTCCTGAACGATGTAGAGCTCCATGGCGCGCATCGTATTCCGGGGGCCGGGCGTTGTGAAGCGCTCAGGGGCTGATGACAGCGGGGACCGCCTCGAAACCCAGGCCCAGGGTGAGCTCCATGACGCCGTCGTTGTCCACGTCCACATCTCCGCCGAGGAAGGTCTTGATGATCGTGCTGTTCAACACCTCGGAGGCGGAGATGCTGCCGTCGTGGTTCGAGTCGAAGAGGGTCTGGATGACGTCCTTGACCGCGGGGTCGGCGGACGGGTCCTTGACCGTGCTGTCGAGCATCTTGGCCAGCGTTGGAATCAACGTGCTCTTGAGCTGGGCCTGTTCGACAGCGCCGCTCAGCACGCCGTTGGTGATGGTCTGGCCAACGATCGTGCCCTCGATGCGGGCCGCGGTCAGATCCAGGGTCAGCCCCGATCCGGCGAAGAGCAGGGGGAGCTTCATCGACCCCGGCCCGAAGTCGAGCTTGCCGTTCAGGATCGGGCCGCCAAGGAGCGAGCCCTGGGGATCGGCGGGGTCGGGCTGAAAAGCATGCGTGCCGCTGAAGCAGCTCGCCTTGGCCTGGGCCGCGCACTGGGTCGGGCTCTGGGGCACGGTGCAGCAGACCTCGGGCGCGGCGAGCCACGCGCGGGCCGAGGCCGCCGGGTCGTTGTCGAAGCTCGTGGCCTGCAGGCGCAGCAGGACCAGGGCCGAGCCCTGGTTGACGGCGGCGTCCATCGCCTGCTGCAGGTCCATGTTCCCCGTGATCGAGGTCAAGGCGCCGAGGATCGAGCCGAGGGCGTTGTCGATCGTGCCGTCGTTGTTGTAGTCGTGTCCGAGCTTCGCGGCGGTCGCCGGGCCCGGGAGAACGAGGCGGCTGATGACGAGGTCACGGTGGCTGGCGGGGAGCACCCCTCTGTCAGGTGGACCGTCCGGCGGCGGCAGGCGGTCCAGCCGCCACACCCCGTCGGCCGCCGGGACCGCGCTGTCCAAGCTCACCGCCCGCCCGTCGCAGCCCACAGCCACCAGACACAGACCGACCCAGACCCCTCGCATGTCGTCACCTCGTCGTGCTCGCCGCTCTCCACGATCATCGGTGCAGACCCGGGGAGCGTCAAGCCGCGCGCGGGTCCAGGGGAGCTCACCGGGCGGCATTCCGAATGCCGCCCGGCCCCGGACCGGTCTGCCGGACGCGACCGGTTTCTCCTTCCATAACCCGGCGAGAACCCGCGGTGAAGATCTGGCACGGAGACTGCGTTGCCACGCGGCGAGGAGGTGAACGCAACATGGTCAAGCTCTACCAGTTTCGATTGTCGGCGCGCGGCCGCAAGGTCTTCAAAGAAGCGAGGGTCCGGCGGCGTGTCCTCCTCGGGCTCGTGGAGCTCCTCGCCGGCATGCTGGTCTCGTTCAGCCTGGTCTTCAAGCATGGCCACCTCGAGGCCTACTGCGAGGAGAGCGAGACCGGCACGCTTCGCCGCTCCATCCGAAAGCGCGCGTCTGCCGTCGTGGGCGTGCCGTTCGAGCGGGTCTGGTGCGATCCGGTGGAGAGCGAGCCGCACCTTGTTACGTTGCTCCGTTACAACGCGGATCAAGTGGTGCACCACGACCTGCCGGAACACCCCGCACTCTTCGACGGGAGCTACGTCCAGGACATGGTTGGCGCGCGCGCCCTGCCCGGCCTCCGGCTGCGCGTGGCCGGGGCGGCCCCGGGCTTCCGCGTGCGTCAGCTCTACGAGTGGGTTGGCCTGCCCGGGGTACCGATCCGGCCGGCCACCGACGTGGAGGTCCGCGCGGCCGGGATCGGACGCCTCAAGGTGGCCGCGGCGTCGGCCACGGCGGCGGACCCCGAGCTCGCCGGGCGGCGCGCGCCCGAGGTGCGGGCCAAGCGCGCGATCGTTCACCTGGCCCGCGCGGCCGGTATTCGCCCCGCTGATGTCCGCTGGGCGCTCGGCCTGACACAGCGGGGGGTGGAGGCGCACCGCGCGAGGCCGGCCGATCCTTGTGCGCTGAGGGCGACCCGGGTCCGCCTTGCCCTGGAAGACGCGGTCACCCGGGCGACCTGGACCAGGGCAAAAGGAAGTTAGTGTGGGGTAATGCTCGTCAACTCTCACGTATCCATCGATGCAACCGAGTTGATGAGCAAAAGACCACACCAACTCTGCTGTATGGGGGCACGTTCAGGGCAGAGGCAGGGACAGCCCGATGCCGGTCGGTCCGACGGTCCAGCGGGCTCCCCGGTCCGCGGCCTCGCGGTGCTCGGGGGAGCGCCCCTCGACGAGGAGCAGCACCACGGCGGTGACCGCGGCGGCGCTGGCCACGCCGGTGAGGACACCGGAGACAGTGAGGCGGGTGGAGATGTCGTCCCGCAGGTCTTCGAGCTCCGCGACCGGTGCGCTGTCTCGCTTGTCGATGAACTCGTCGTGCCTGGAGCGGGCCGAGAGGTAGACGCCCAGGCCGGCCGCCCCGGCGGCCACCGCCCCGCCCGCCGCGATCCAGGTCCAGACGCGCCGGCGGCCCCAGAACGAGGGCGGCTCCGGCTGCTTGACCGTCGGCGGCGCCGGTGTCGGCGAGGTTGCGTTGCCCGCCTGCGCGGCGACGCTGAACACGACGCTCGACTCTCCTCTGGCCGCGAGGCGGACCGTGCGCACCTGCTCGAGGGCTCCGCCCCGGGCGACCACCCGGTATTCGCCCGCGGGCAGCCGCCGCCGGCAGGGGGGCGGACCGAGGTCCTTTCCGTCGACGAGGATGCGGGTCTTTGGCGCGCCGCTGGCCTCGACGCGGAGCAGCCCCGTCCCGGCCCGGACCCGGGCGAGCAGCGCGCGCAGGGCCGGCTTGAACCGGCGCGGATCGGCCTCCAGGTCGGGGTCCTGCTCCAGTGCCAGGAGCAACGCGGCCCTGGCCGGTCCCTCCTCGCCGAGCAGGGCGTGGGCGAAGCCGACGTGGAGCTGGATCCGGGCGAGCTCCTTCGGCTGGTCCACGCCCGTCGCCGCGCGGGTCAACGTCTCGATCGCCTCCCGGTAGCGGGCGTCGGCGTAGAGGTCGATGCCCTTCTGGGCCGGGTCGTCGGCCCGGGCCAGGCTCGGCGATGCGACGACGAGGATCAGGAGCAACGCGCGGATCATGGCAACCGGATCACCTCTTTGTGGGGAATGCTGCCCGGGCGAAGGGTCACCCTGGCGTGCTTCGCCTTGTAGCCCGGGCACCGGACCAGGACCCGGTGTCGGCCCGCGGGCAAGCGCCTCGTTGTCGCCGGGCTGAAGCCGATCCGGACGCGGTCCACCCAGACCTTGCAGGTCAGGGACCCTCCGCTGTCGCGGGCGGTGATGTGCAGGATACCGGTCCTGCGGTGCGCGCGCGCCGTCGGGGGCTTCACCACCGCGGGTGCGGTGGCGTCCGGGTTGGCCGCGGAAAGACCCGGCGCGCCGCGGTCTGGCAGGGCGAGGTCCGGCGCTGACGCCCCGGGAACCGACCTCGAGTCGGCGGGGCCGGCAAGAGCGCCCGCCGGAGCTGGCGCCCCGGCCCAGGGACGAAGGAGCAGGAGGGTGCCCACCGCGGCCGAGACCAGGGCGACGGAGACAAGGAGGATGACCCAGGACCTGCGCCGCGGCTCGGGCGGAAGCTCGACCTCCCCGGTGGCTCCCCGGAGCGTGGTCAACCGGGCCAGATCGGGGCCGGTGACCGGCAGGCCCCGGACCGTCGGCGGTGCCCGGTCCAGAGCGTCAGTGGCGCCGGCGGCGAGCTCCCGGGCGAGCTCCACGGCGGAGCTCTGCCGCTCCGCTGGGTTCTTGCTCAGCGCGCGCTCCACGGCGCGGACCACCGCCTCGGGCAGGTCGGGCCGCAGCTCGCGCATGTCTGGAGGCGCCTCGTAGACCACCTTGTGCACGATGGCCGCCAACGATGTACCGGCGAAGGGCGGGCGACCGACGAGCATCTTGTAGACGATCGCCCCGAGGGAGAAGATGTCCGCGCGCGGATCCGCGCTGGCCGACTGCTCCGAGGCCTGCTCCGGCGACATGTAGAACGGGGTGCCGAGCATCACGCCGGTCCGGGTCAGGTCGGTCTGGACACCGAGGATCTTCGAGATGCCGAAGTCGAGGATCTTCGCCTGCCGCTGATCGCCGCGGCGGGCGAGCATGATGTTCTGCGGCTTGAGGTCCCGGTGCACCACGCCGGCCTCGTGGGCCGCCTGGAGCGCCGAGGCCACCTGCTCGAGGATCTCCACCACCACCCCGAGGCGCATCGGCCGCTCCATGGCCTGCTCCAGGCTCTCGCCCTCGAGGAGCTCCATCACCAGGTAATGCTGGCCGTCCTTGCTCACGTCGAAGTCCGTGACCTCGACGATCCCCGGGTGGCCGAGCCCGCTGGTCACCTCGGCCTCGCGCCGGAAGCGCGCCACGGCCTCGGCGTTCCGGGAGATCTCGGCCCGGAGCACCTTGAGCGCGAAGCGCCGGCGGATGCGCTGGTGCGAGACCTCGTAGACCGCGCCCATCCCACCCTCGCCGAGCAGGCGCTCGACGCGGTAGGTGTTGTTCAGGATCGTGCCGACGGGCAGGGTCATGGCCAGCACACGGCGTAGGCGGTCAGCATGGGCGCCGGGTCATGGCTTCCAGCACACCGCGTGGGCTCGCACCTTGGCGGAAGACAGCGAGCTCTCGCAGGTCCACGACGACGGGCTGCTGGGGTAGGAGGCCCGGATCACTCCTGCTGTCTGCAGATGCTCGCAACCGCCGGACACGACGAAGTAACCGCCCGGACACTGAGCGCTTGCCGTTTGGGTACCATCCTTCTGCGCGGGCTGGGTGCCGGTCGTCAGGCACTTTCCGCCGGTTGCAAGCTCGGGGCCTGTGAATCTGCTGAAATAATCGGTGCAGGTGAACTTCCAGCCTCCCGGCGCAGGTGCGATGGAGACAAAGTAGTACTTGGTCGGACAGCTGCAGGAGGCCTTGACCGTGCTCTCGCCGGCGCAGGACACGGTCGACAGCTTTCCAAGCAGGTCAGGCGTGCCGCACAGCGCGAACCGCAACGCAATCTCCGACGGGATGCAGATCACTGTCCACTTGTCATCGCCGCTCGCGGCGGTGGCGGACAGGGTGCCGCTGCACTTCCCCCCGCCGCCGAGCAGGACGGGGTGGTCGGTGGGACACATCCCGCTGGTGGAGATGATCACGGGGGAAACGAAGCTGTCCGGACCGTCCTCACGCTGCCCCGGGCCGTCCAGCTGGCCGGGAGCGTCCGAGGCCACCCCCCGGTCCGGGATGGCCAGATCGAGGCTGCAGCCCGCGAGGGAAAGGACCCACAACGCGCATGCCGCCCGGGTGCCCATCGAAGCCCCAGCATACCACGGAGCGCCGGGTCACGGCGTCAAGCAAACCGCGTGGGCTCTGACCTCTTCCGTTCCAGAGCTCTCGCAGCTCCACCCAAACAGCTTGGCCTTGGACCCGCCCCGGTCCGGGATGGCCAGATCGAGGCGGCCTACCGCGCGTTCTGTTCACACGGTGGTCTTGCACAAAGAGAGGAATGCGCGGTTGTGGGCAGACGCCCTGTGATTACCGAAAGCTACAACGGGGAGCCTGTCCCTAGCCGGCGAGGATCTCCTCGACCTCGGCCCTGTCCGCGTCCATCACGAACTGGATGCCGCTGACCTCGGTGCACTCCTTGGTCAGGCTGACCAGGTCGTCGCGCTGGATCGTCTCCAGCGTGAACTTGCGGTTGCCGGCCATCAGCTGGCGCAGGCCCTGGGCCAGGCGCTCGTAGTAGGTGTAGAGGCCGATGGCGCCGGTCGGTACCTTGGCGTACTCCTCCGGGCCCAGCTCCTGCTTCAGGTGGTGCGCGGTGACGAAGATCTCGTCGCGGGTGCGGCCGAAGCGCTCGACGTAGACCGGCAGCTGGCCCTCGTCGATGGCCTTGCCGATGGTCTTGCCCACCATCGCGGCGGCGATGGGGCCGCGGGCCATGCCGACCAGCTTGACGAAGGGCGCGCCCAGGGCGAGGCCCTTGTAGATCTGGTCCTCGAAGGTGAAGCCGCCGGCCACGGCCAGCGCCGGGACGTGCTGCTTGGCGTCGGAGAGCTTCCTGGCGTAGTTGTAGAGCATCGAGTGCAGCTCCACCGGCGGGATGCCCCACTCGTTCATCATGCGCCAGGGGCTCATGCCGGTGCCGCCGCCCGCGCCGTCGACGGTGAGCAGGTCGATCTTGTACTTCGAGGCGTACTTGATCGCCCGGGCGAGATCGGCCGGCCGGTAGGCGCCGGTCTTGAGGAAGACGTACTTGGCGCCCGCCTTGCGCAGCTCCTCCACCCGCTGGGCGAAGCCCTCCTCGGTGACCATGCCCACGCGGCTGTGGCGCTCGAACTCCTTGAACGCGCCGGCCTTGAAGGCGGCGATGACGCCCGGGTCGGTCGGGTTGGGCAGCACGACGTAGCCGCGCTTGTAGAGCAGCTGGGCCTTCTCGAGGTTGTTGATCTTCACCTCGCCGCCGATGTTCTTCGCGCCCTGGCCCCACTTGAGCTCGACGATCTCGACGCCCAGCTTGTCGATGGCGTACTCCTGCACGCCGAGCCGGCCGTCCTCGACGTTGGCCTGGACGATGATCGCGCCGTAGCCGTCGCGCATGTGGTCCTTGTAGAGGGCGACGCGGCGCTTGAGGTCGGCGGTGTCGACGACCTTGCCGTCCTTGATCACGGACTCGGGGTCCATGCCGACGACGTTCTCGCCGATGGTCAGGCCGCAGCCGGAGAGCGCCGAGCCGATGGCGATGCCCTCCCAGTTGTTCTTGGCCACGTTGGTCGAGCCGATGCCCGGGATGATCCAGGGGTAGCGGAACTTGATGTTCGCGTCGTGGCCGAAGTGGACCTCGAGGTTGACGTTGGGGAAGATCGCCTTGTCGCTGTCAGCCTCGATGCCGTGGGCGCCAACCGCGGTGCCCATGATGCTGAAGTGGGAGTAGTCCACCGGGTAGACCTTCTCGGCGGCGGTGGTGATCACGCCGAAGGGCTGGGGGTAGATCACCTCATGCCCGCGGAAGGCGGACTTGCCGATCTCGCACATCCCGATGCAACCGTCCACGCAGGTGACGCACATCCCCGAGTTGGAGACGATTGATTCCTCGGTCCGGTTCTTGGTCAGAGTTGCGGCCGACGTGTTGACTCTGGAGAATGGCATTGTTCTGGCTCCTTATATTTCTTGATTCAGTCTTTGCGTGTGAGGGGGGCACCGCCCACCAGGTTCGTCCCCACGACCTCGCAGGCGACGCAGGGCTCCATGTAGCACATCATGTCATCGAACTGCGGCTTCGCCGCGCAGGGGGGCTGCAGGTTGGCGCAACCGCCGCAGATCGCCTTCTCCGGCTCGGTGTAGGTGCAGCGCAGCTGGCACGCCGGGCAGACGTGGATGCACCCGCCGCACAGGCGGCAGACCTCGCTCTTCACGTCGAAGGGCGTGCCGATGGATCGGCGCTCGCCGCGGCCACGGAAGCCGATGGCCTTGGCCACCATCTGCTCCTCGCACATACGCACGCAGCGGCCGCAGAGGATGCAGTCCTCGTACTCCTGGTGGAAGCGCTGCTGGCGCACGTTGTGCGCCGATGCCAGATCCTGGATCACCTTGGACTGGGGGCAGGAGGCGAGCAGCAGCTCGAGGATCATCCGCCGGGCGCGAAGCACCCGGTTGGAGGCGGTCCGCACCTTCAGGCCTGGCTGGATCGGGTAGGTGCACGAGGTCACCAGGCGAGCGCCTGGCCCCTCGCCGATCTCGACCACGCAGAGCCGGCAGGCGCCATACGGCGTCAGGCCCTCCATGTGGCACAGGGTCGGGATCGGGAACCCCATGAAGGTGGCGGCCTCGAGGATGGTCATGCCGCTCTCGACACAAACGTCGAGGCCGTTCAGCTTGAGCTCGGTCATGCTGCACCTCCGCTGGACTGCGCCGCGGGTTGCTCGGCGTGCTGGGTGAACTCCAGGTCGCAGCGCAGGCAGCGCCGGGCCTCGTTCCGCGCGTCCTCCTCGGCGATGGTCAGCTCCACCTCGGCGAAGCTGGAGACGCGCTGCTGGAGCGGGACCGTGGGCGGCTTGACCCGCCGGAGCTGGTCCAGCTCCTCCTGGGTGATGGTGTGGGGCTCGATGAAGACCCTGGGGGTCCGCCCCGCCTCGGGCTGCCGCAGGACGGTCTCGTTGATGTAGCGGTCGATCATCGTCGCCGCCTTGCGGCCGGCGGCGATGGCGTCGACCACGGTGTTCGGGCCGGTGACCACGTCGCCGCCGGCGAAGACGCCCGGCCGGCCCGTGAGCAGGGTCGGGCCGTCGATCCTGACCCGCCCCGAGGCGTGGATCTCGACGCCCTCGGACCCCGAGATCTCGAAGGGCTGGAGGTGCTCGCCGATCGCGACGATCAGGGTGTCGAGCTCGACGGTGAACTCGCTGCCCTTGCTCGGCACCGGCCGGCGGCGCCCGCTGGAGTCCACCGGCCCGAGGTCGTTACGGATCAGCTCGATGCCGGTCATCTTGCCGCCCTTGGTCAGGACCCGGACCGGCGAGACCAGCGTCTCGAGGCGCACTCCCTCCTCGAGCGCGGCCTCGACCTCGCTCTCGAAGGCCGGCATCTCCTCGGTGGTCCGGCGGTAGAGGATCGTCACGCTGTCCACCCCCTCCTGGCGCAGGGCGACGCGCGCCGCGTCCACCGCCGAGTTGCCGCCGCCGATGACGCCGACGCGGCCCCTGGCGAGGTTCTGCCCCTTGAGGTTCCAGGCCTTGAGGAACTTCATCGAGGGGTAGGCCCCCTCGGCGTCCTCGTTGTCGATGCCCATCTTGCGGCTGCGGTGTGCCCCGAGGCCGAGGAACACCGCCTGGTAGCCGTCCTTGAACAGGCTGTCGATGGTGAAGTCACGGCCCAGGGCGCTGCCGCACCTGAGCGTGACGTTCTCGTCGATCAGCGCGTCGATCTCGCGCTGCAGAACGTCGCGGGGCAGCCGGTACTGGGGCACGCCGGAGACCAGCATGCCGCCCGGCTTTTCATCCACCTCGAACACGGTCACCTTGTGGTTCATGAGCGAGAGGTGGTGCGCGCAGGTCAGGCCGGCGGGCCCGGAGCCGACCACGGCGACCTTGCCGAGGCGCTCGCCGTTCATCGGGCGCCGCGGCGGCTTGACCACCGCCGGGTCGATGCGGTCGGTGATGAAGCGCTTCAGCGCGCGGATCGCCACCGGGCGGTGACCCTGGGTGCCGAGCTTGCAGTGGGCCTCGCACTTGTGGTCGCAGACCCGGGCGCAGACGGAGGGGAACGGGTTGGCCTCGCGGATGGCGAGGTAGGCCTCCTCGTACTCGCCCCGGGCGATGTGCGCGACGTAGCGCCAGGCCTCGGTGCCGATGGGGCAGGCCGAGTGACAGGGCGCGCCGACCAGGTCCTTGCAGACGAAGGCGTCGCAGCGCTTCTCGAGGATGTGCTGCTCGTACTCGTGGCGGAAGTAGCGCAGGGTGCTGAGCACCGGGTTCGGCGCCGACTGGCCCAGCCCGCACATCGAGGTGTCGCGAACGACGTGGGCCAGCTCCTCCAGCAGGTCGAGGTGCTTGAGCGTGGCCTTGCCCTTGCTGATGTCGTCGAGGATCTCGTACATCCGCTGGGTGCCCTTGCGGCAGGTGAAGCACTTGCCGCAGGACTCGTCCTTGAGGAAGGACATGAAGTAGCGCGCGACGTCCACCATGCAGGTGGACTCGTCCATGACGATCATGCCGCCCGAGCCCATGATCGAGCCGAGCTGGGTCAGGCTGTCGTAGTCCACCGGCGTCTCGAACTTGTCGGCGGGGATGCAGCCGCCCGAGGGGCCGCCGGTCTGGACCGCCTTGATCTTGTGGCCGTCCAGGGGGCCGCCGCCGATGTCGTTGACGATCTTGTCCAGGGAGATCCCCATCGGGACCTCGACCAGCCCGGTGTTCTTGATCTTGCCCACCAGGCTGAAGATCTTGGTGCCCGAGCTCTTCTTGGTCCCGACCCGAGAGAACTCCAGCGCGCCGCGGGAGATGATCACGGGGATGTTGGCCCAGCTCTCCACGTTGTTGATCAGCGTGGGCATGTTGTTCACCCCGCGCTGCACCGGGTAGGGTGGGCGCTGGCGCGGCTCGCCCATCCGCCCCTCCACCGAGCGGATCAGCGCCGTCTCCTCGCCGCAGACAAAGGCGCCTGCGCCGCGCACGAGCTGGATGTCGAAGCTGAAGTCGCTACCCAGGATGCTCTGGCCCAGCAGCCCGAGCTCGCGGGCCTGGCGCAGGGCGATCATCAGGTGCTTGATCGCCAGGGGGTACTCCGCCCGGACGTAGACCACGCCCTCGGTCGCCCCGGTGCCGAAGGCGCCGACGAGCATGCCCTCGATCACGCTGTGCGGGTTGCCCTCGAGCACGCTGCGGTCCATGTAGGCCCCGGGGTCGCCCTCGTCGGCGTTGCAGATCAGCACCTTGCCCCGGTCGCCGGGCTGGCTGGCGAGGAGCTCCCACTTGACCCCCGTCGGGAAGCCGGCGCCGCCGCGGCCCCGCAGCCCCGAGGCCTTGATCTCGTTGATCACCCAGCTGCGGCTGCCGTTGGCCAGCACGCGGGCGAAGGCGCCGTAGCCGCCGTTGTCGATGTAGTTGAACACGCGGATCGGGTCGACCTTCTCGTTGCGCTGGAGCAGCGTGCGGGTCTGCCCGTGGAAGAACGGGATGTCGGCCTGGCGCGCGACGGGCTTGCCGCTCTCCGGGTGCCGGTAGAGCAGATCCTCGAGCACCGCCTCGCTGGCCACCGCGTCCACGATGCGGGCCATGTCGGTCATGTTGACCTTGGGGTAGAAGGTGCCGAGGGGCTCGACGAGCACCGACGGCTCCATCTCGCACCAGCCGTGGCAACCGGTGATGCGGACGTTGATGCGCTCGGTCAGGCCCTTGGCGATCAGCTCGCGCTTGGTGACCCGGATCAGGTCGTTGGCGCCGCTGGCCTGGCCGCAGGTGCCGGCCGCGAGCACGATGGTCGGCACGTTGTCCCTGCGTCCGGAGGCGATCCGGTCCTGCAGGGCCTTGAAGTCGTCCAGTGATGTCAGTCGTTCCATGACGAAGTCTCCGAGCCGTTACAGGTTCACGCCATCCAGGTCGAGCCGGTGCTCCTTGCAGCCGCGCCGGGAACAGACCTGAACGAAGCCGCCGCCGCGCACGATCATCGGCACCATCGGCGCCGCGCACTTGGGGCAGGGGCTCGACGCGGAGGAGAGCTCCGCGTGGCAGTGGGGGCAGAAGAAGTCGAGCACCGAGTCCAGCGGCGGGTCGTGGTCGGTGAGCAGGTTGAAGCTGCCGTAGAGGCTCGAGAGGCGCATGCTGCCGTGCTGGCGCCCGAAGGACACGACGACGCGGATCGACGGATAGTTGTCCACCAGCGTCTCGGTGTCCATCAGGCTGCGGTTGCAGCGCGGGCAGCTCACCTCGACGGGGAAGACCCGCTCGTCGGACTTGATCTCGACCTTGTCCAGCCCATCCTTCGTCTTGGCGAGGATCCCCGGTATGTCGGAGACCCTGACGTTGGAGAAGTAGTGGCCGTCGACGACGACGATGGGCCCGAGAGCGCAGGCGCCGAGGCAAGCCACCGTCTCCAGGGTGAACTCACGGTCCTCGGTGGTCTCGCCCGCGCGGACGCCGAGCCGTTTCTCGAGCTCGGCGGCCACCGAGGGGCCGCCGCGCACGTGGCACGCGGTGCCGAGGCAGGCCGAGACGAGGTGGCGACCGCGTGGCTTGAGGCTGAAGGCCTTGTAGAAGGTGGCCACCCCGTAGATGTCGACGAGCGACGTCCCGGTCTGCCGGGCCACCTCTCGCAACGCCTCCTCGGGGAGGTAGCTGTAGGCGGACTGCACCGCCTCGAGGATGGAGATCAGTCCACCCCGTTCGCCATGGTAGGTCTGGACGAATCTTTCTATCGTGTCCTGGTACATGTTCACCATCCCTGCAGTGGGCGGGGGCCAGTGTGCGGATCGCGCACGTCAAGGGTTCTGGATGCTGGGTCGCCAGGTGTGGGTGGAGCAGGCGCCGACCACCCTTTTGGGGGCAACAACAAGCTAACCTCGTCGAGGGCCGCCCCGGAGGAACGGTCCTCGTTCAGCTTCGACTGTGGTGCGTTGCCGCCGCGTCTTGGGTTTGACCTAGCTGAGAGAGAGATGGGTAGCTCAGTCAATCTCACGAACGCGACGGAACGCACCAGGCCGGACGTGCCGGCATCTGGGCGCCGGGAGCAATAAACATTCCACCCGGCGGCGTACGGAGCACCGACGCCAGGCACCAGTGATCACCTGTGGTTGAGAGTGCGTGGTGGCGTCGCACTCCGTGTCACGACAGGGGCCGGTTCAAAACGGGTCATCGTCGCACGGAGACCTGGCGAGAAAGAGATTTGTCGGCAGGACGTTACCTGCGTTGGTGGTTTCTGAGCAGGCTGCTTCAAACCAACCACGGCATCACAGCAGGAGCAGGCGGTCCCCCACGGTTGCCCGGTACCGCTCGATCACCCCGCATGTCCCGAGGCAGCCGCCCTCCGGGGGGAGCTCGGTATCTGGATGGCGGGTCAACGACGCGAGCAGCTTGGCCTGCTTCCCGTGGTTCTCTGGGATCCAGGACAGGGCCTCCTGACAGGCCTGGGCCGCCGCCTGGAAGTAGGGGCAGCGCTTGCAACCCTCCTCCGCGCGGAGATCCGCGAGGACGGTGACCAGAGAGAGCCACGGCTGCGGAAGGTAGGCCTCCCGTCGGTAGGCCTCGTCCGCCAGGTCCCTGGAGCAGTAGCCGCACTGGAAGTGCTCGCTGTTGCGCAGGAGCAGGAGCGAGCTCTTGGTCAGCCCGTGGTCACAAACCGGACAACGCGCCTCGCCATCGGTCGATGCCGCGACGAGGGCGTCGGCGAAGCGTTCTCGCGCCTCGCGCCGCAGGGTGAAGCGGCGGACCGACACGTCCTGTGCGCTGCCGCTCCCGTCAGCCAACCGGTGGAGGCAATAGGGGCAGTGGCTGGGCTGTTCGGGGCGGATGGTCAGCTCCATCCCGGGCTTTACCTCGTTGTTGCAGTGTGGGCACACCATCGTTCGTCTCCTCTGGCTGCGCCGAGGACATCCCCGGTCGCTCCGTCACGATCTTTGTGCAACGGACATGCCACCCACTTCGCCGGTTCGTTGATCGTCTGGAACGCCGGGATGTGGCGTCGAAAAATCCAAACCAGCTCGGGCGGGACAAGGGTCTGTTTGCCGTCCTCACCCGAGTCAGAGCTGCTGACAATTGAGCAGGCTGCTCAGTTTTCCCGCGCGACCCTATTCGTCAAGGGGCGGGGCAACGGAGACGGTGTGCTTGAGACCGAACTTCTCGATCCGGTTTCGCAGGGTATTGCGGCTGATGCCGAGTATCCGCGCCGCCTTCACCTGGTTGCCCTGCGCGCGCTCCAGAACCCGGGCGATGATCAGCTGCTCCATCGTCGGGATCAACGGGTGCTCCTCCGACTCGCCGTACTCCTCGAGGAGCCGATCGACGAGCTCCGCGAGGCTTTGCCCGCCGGAGTCGCGTTTCGGCGCGGCGACGAAGGTCTCCGGGCTGAGGTGCTCCGGTAGCAGGACGTCGCCCCTGGCGACGACGACCGCCTTGCGCACGACGTTCTCCAGCTCGCGCACGTTGCCCGGCCAGGAGTGCAGCCGGAGCCGCGCGAGGAGATCGCCGGAGACGCGGGCGAATGACTTGTTGTAGCGCGCGTTGAAGCGGCTGACGAAGTAGGCGACCAGCTCGTCCAGATCCTCGAGCCGCTCGCGAAGGGGCGGAAGGCGGATGGTCATCGCGTTCAGGCGGTAGTAGAGGTCCTCCCGGAACAGCTTCCGCTCCACCGCGTCCTTCAGCTCCGTGTTGCTCGCGGCGATCACCCGCACGTCGATGAGCTCGGGCGCGTTGCTGCCCAGGCGCAGCACCTCGCCCTCCTGCAGGAAGCGCAGCAGCTTGGCCTGGGCGGACAGGGGGATCTCCAGGATCTCGTCGAGAAAAACCGTGCCGCCCTCGCAGGACTGCAGCAGGCCAGCCTTTCGGTCGCCCGCGCCGGTGAACGCGCCCTTTTCATAGCCAAAGAGCTCGCTCTCGATCAGGTTCTCGGGGATGGCCGCACAGTTGATGGCGATGAAGGAGCGGGTGGACCGCGTGCTGTGCTCGTGTACCGCCCGTGCGACCAGCTCCTTGCCCGTGCCGCTCTCGCCCTGGATCAGCACCGGGACGTCGCTCTCGGCCACCTGGCCGATCGCCTTGTAGACCTGCTGCATCTTGCGGCTGCTGCCGACGATCTGGTTCGGGCGCGGCGTCCTGGTCTCGGGCGCTGGCTGCGCGGCGCCGCTACTCTTCTCGGAGACCCGCGCCGCTCGCGCCACCATCGAGCACATCTCGTCGACGTTGTAGGGCTTCAGCGTGTAGTCGAAGGCCCCGCGCTTCATCGCCTCGATGGCGAGCTCCGTGGTGCCGAAGGCGGTCATGATGATGACCGGCGTCCCCGGCGAGATGCGCTTGATCTCCTCGAACGCGCTCAGCCCGTCCATCCGTGGCATCCGGACGTCCATGATCACAACGTCCGGGTGGTCCCGGCGGACGCTCTCCACCGCCTCGACGCCGTCGGCGGCCTCGACGAAGCTGTAGCCCTTGCCACCCAGCATCCGCTTGAACGAGTAGCGCAGGTTCGCGTCGTCGTCAGCGATCAACAGCAAGCTCATCCACTCCCTCCTTCCGGACATCCAGCGAGATCAGGAAGGTCGTCGCGACCCCTGGCTCGCTGGTGAACTGTACCTCGCCGTTGTGCTCCTCGACGATCCGCTGGCTGATGGCCAGACCGAGGCCGGAGCCCTTGGCCTTCGTGGTGAAGAAGGGCTGGAAGATGCGGTCGCGATCGCCGGGCCGGATCCCCGCTCCGTGGTCGGTGACCCCGAGCTCCACCCGCCCCGGGGCGGAGCCCCCGTCGCCAAACACCGTTCGGGTGAACACCTCGATCTCGCTGTCCTCCGGCGCGGCCTGGATCGCGTTGAGCACCAGGTTGAGGTAGACCTGGCCCAGCTGTTCCTGGTCGCCGAAGATCGGCGTGACCTCCCGCGAAAGAGATCGCCTGATCGTGATGCGCTTCTGGTTGATCTGCGGCTCGAGGAGGTCGAGGGTCTTGGTCACCAGCTTGTTGGGCTCGAGGATCGCCTTCTTCGCCTTGGGCGGTCGCGCGTAGCGCAGGAAGTTGAGCACCAGCTTCGTGATCTTGTCGATCTCCTCCTCGATGATGGCCAGGTCCTGCTGGTTGTCCCCGGTCAGCGGCCCGACGCGCATCGAGTGCACGAGGTTCTTCATCGTGGTCAACGGGTTGTTGATCTCGTGGGCGATGCCGGCGGACATCTCACCCATGGCGGCGAGTCGGGCTGAGTGTGAGACCAGGGCGCGGTGCTGCTCCAGCTCGCGGTTCGTCCGCTGGAGCTCGAGGTTGGCGCGCTCGATCTCTTCGTTGCGCTGGGCCAGGCTCGCGGTGGCCTCGCGGATCCGTACGTCCTGGGCTTCGCGGGCCTCGGTCAGGCTCTCGGCCATGCGGTTGAACCACCCCGTGAGGTAGGCGATCTCGTCGTGGCCCGCGGTCTCGACGTGCTGGTCGAGCTTGCCCGAGGCCACGGCCTGGACAGCCTGGGTCAGGTTGTTGAGCGGGCGCACGATCTGTCGGGCGATGACCAGGACGCCAAGGAACGCGACCACGGCCACGAGGCCGGAAATCAGGAACAGCTGGTTCCGGGCGTCGGAGACGGGCTTGAAGGCCTCCGCCTGCGTCACCTCGGCGACAAGACCCCAGCGCCAGCGGGGGAGCCAGCGGTAGGCCCCGAGCACCGGTACCCCGTGGGAGCTTTTGTACTCGCCCACGCCGTTCGTGCCCTGGATCACCTGCTTGACGCCGGAGACCCACGAGAGGTTCTCGCGGAAGATCCTGCGGTGATTCCGGTGCGTGATCAACACGCCGCGCTGATCGACGAGGTAGACGTGGCCGGACTGCATCAGCCGCATCGAGCTGGTCATCTGGTTGACGACATCCAGGTCCACCCGGACGACCACGGCGCCGCGCGTGGGGCTGTCCTCCGGCTCGATGGGCACGCAGATGTCGAGCGTCAGGGATGGACCATCCTGATACCGCCGGACGTCGGAGACGTGGCGCTGGCCCTTGCGGATCGCGTCGCGCATCGCCGGGCTCGTGACCCGCCGGCCCTCGGCGGTGAGGGTCGTCGATGCTACCACCAGGCCGTCGGGGGAGAGCACGGAGATCTCGTGGTACGCGCCGTACTGGTCCCGGACCAGCTTGAGCAGCGAGCGGAGCGCCCGTCGGCTCGCCTGGGCGTCGTTCGGGAGCTCGCTGAGGTGGGCGAGCTGGGCGATCAACATGCCGTTCTTCGACAGGACCTCCACGTCGTGCTCGCGCTCGCGCATCCAGCCCGAGATGGTCTCCGCCTTGTTCCGGATGCTGGTCTGGAGCTGGGACTTGACCGAGGCGAGCAGGGCGGCCTGGCTGGTCTGGTAGAAGAGGTAGGTCAGGGTGGCGAGGGAGAGCATCACCAGGAGCAGGTACAACCCGATGAGCTTGCCCTGGATGCTGGAGAGAAGACGTTTCACCATGACCCCGATGTGGATCCGCCAGGGATAGTTCCATGGTTTCCGGTGAAGAGGAAGTCCCCTGGGGGATCCCCGTCGACGAGCCATTTCCAATTGACTTTCCACCACTTTGGCGTTAATTCCATCCTGCTGAGAGAGATAGCTGAAAGATGTTGAGGTCTTGGGGCTCTGGCCTGGGTGCCAGGGATCCGACCGCCACACAACAGGCAGCAGCAACAAAGAGAGAGAAGAAGGAGAGAGAGATGGGTAGCTCAATTGACGCTTTCATGCAGGACGTCATCGCCAAGAATCCGGCTCAACCCGAGTTTCATCAGGCAGTTCGGGAGGTCGTCGAGTCGGTCTGGCCCGTCGTGGAGGCCACGCCGGCCTACCGCCAGATGAAGATCCTCGAGCGGATCGTCGAGCCCGAGCGGGTGATCATGTTCCGGGTGCCCTGGGTTGACGACAAGGGGCAGGTTCACGTCAACCGCGGCTTCCGGATCGAGATGAACAGCGCCATCGGCCCCTACAAGGGCGGACTGCGCTTCCACCCCAGCGTCAACCTCGGAATCCTCAAGTTTCTGGCCTTTGAGCAGGTGTTCAAGAACAGCCTTACCACCATCCCCATCGGAGGGGGCAAGGGTGGATCCGACTTCGACCCCAAGGGCAAGAGCGACCTGGAGGTCATGCGCTTCACCCAGTCCTTCATGAGCGAGCTGTGGCGGCACATCGGCCCGCACACCGACGTCCCCGCCGGTGACATCGGCGTCGGGGGCCGGGAGATCGGCTTCCTCTTCGGGCAGTACAAGAAGCTGGCCAACGAGTTCACGGGCGTGCTCACCGGCAAGGGCCTCGGTTGGGGTGGCTCGCTCATCCGTCCCGAGGCCACTGGCTACGGCGCGACCTACTTCGCCGAGGAGATGCTCAACATCAAGGGCGACAGCCTGAAGGGCAAGCTCTGCACCGTCTCTGGCTCGGGCAACGTCGCGCAGTACACCGTGGAGAAGGTCAACGACCTCGGCGGCAGGTGCATCACCCTCTCTGACTCGAACGGCACCATCGTCGACCAGGAGGGGATCAACGCCGAGAAGCTCGCCTTCGTCATGGACCTCAAGAACGTCCGCCGCGGTCGGATCAAGGAGTACGCCGAGAAGTACACCAGCGCCAAGTACATCGAGGGCAAGCGGCCGTGGGGCGTCAAGTGCGACGTCGCCTTCCCCAGCGCCACCCAGAACGAGATCAGCGCCGAGGACGCCAAGACCCTGGTGGAGAACGGCTGCAAGTGCGTGAGCGAGGGCGCCAACATGCCGACGGTGCCCGAGGGCGTCGACGTGTTCCTCAACGCCAAGATCGCCTACGGTCCGGGCAAGGCGGCCAACGCCGGCGGCGTGGCCACCTCGGGCCTCGAGATGTCCCAGAACTCGATGCACTCCGCCTGGACCCGGGAGGAGGTGGACAAGCGCCTCCACGGGATCATGCGGGCGATCCACGCCGCCTGCGTCGAGCACGGCAAGGACGGCGATTTCGTCAACTACGTCAAGGGCGCCAACGTCGCCGGCTTCATCAAGGTGGCCGACGCGATGCTGGACCAGGGCGTCGTCTGATCCACTAACACAACCATTCTGCGCCTGCCCGTCGGACTATCGTCCAACGGGCAGGCGGAGTTGTATTCTCCATGCCCGACCCACTGGTTCGAGACCAGCAGTCCTGGTACACGCGTTTTCATGACCTGATGCCCTACCGCGTGCGCGAGGTGCTCCTCGTCTCCTCGCCGTACGATGCGTTCATCCTCGAGGAGGACGGTCCGCTGACGGAGCGGATCTTCACGCACTACTACGAGCTGAACCTCACCTCGGCGCCGCGGATCATCCAGGCCTCGAGCGGCGCCCGGGCGCTGGAGCTGCTCGCGACCCGCCGCTTCGACCTGGTGATCACCATGCCCCGGCTGGCCGACATGGGGCCCGGGGAGCTGGGCCGCCGGATCAAGACCCGTCAGCCCTGGATGCCGGTGGCGATGCTGGCCTTCACCGAGGCGGAGCTCGCCGCGCTGCGCGGCCAGCTCGACCCCGACGTGTTCGACGAGGTGTTCCTCTGGACCGGCGAGAGCCGGATCCTGCTGGCGATCATCAAGCTCACCGAGGACCGTCGCAACGTGGTCCACGACACGGCGAAGGCCGGGGTCCAGGTGATCCTCGTGGTGGAGGACTCGGTGCACCACTCGTCCTCGTTCCTCGGTCTGCTCTACTCGGAGCTGATGACCCAGTCCCAGTCCCTCTACGCCGAGGGCCTGAACGACCTGCACCGCCTGATGCGGATGCGCGCCCGCCCGAAGATCCTGCTCGCCCGGACCTACGAGGCCGCCGCCGCCTTCCTCGCCGAGTACAGCGACTCAATGCTCGCGGTGATCACCGACGTCCGCTTCCCGCGGGGCGGGGTCGAGCGGCCCGACGCGGGCTTCCAGCTCGTCGACCTGGTCAGGCAGCACGGGGCGGACATTCCGATCCTGATGCAGTCGGCCGAGAAGGAGAACGCCGCGCGCGCCGAGGCGCGGGGTGTGCTCTACGCGGACAAGAACTCGCGGAACCTCCTCCGCCGCCTGCGGAGCTTTCTGCAGGAGAGCCTGGGGTTCGGCCCGTTCGTCTTCCGGCTGCCCGACCGGACCGAGGTCGGTCGGGCCGACAACGCCTACGAGATGGAGCAGGTGCTCCAACGCATCCCAGAGCGGTCGCTGGAGTTCCACGCGCGCCATCACCACTTCTCCCGCTGGCTCAAGGCACGGAGCATGTTTACCCTCGCCCGGCAGATCCGGCGGGACTCGCTCTCCGACTTCAAGGACGTCCAGGCGCTCAGGCAGCACCTGATCGACGTCCTGCGCCGCGCGCGGATCCGAGAGCAGGACGGCGTGATCACCGACTTCACCTCGGGCCAGACCAGCCCGGAGACCCAGTTCGTCCGGGTCGGGGGGGGGTCCATCGGGGGCAAGGCGCGGGGGATCGCCTTTGCCAACTCGCTCCTCGCCCGGCACAAGATCCACGATCGTTTCCCCGGCCTCGAGATAACGATCCCCAAGACGGTAGTGGTCGGGACCGATGAGTTCGACCGGTTTCTCGACGACAACCCGCACCTGGAGGTCGCCCAGTCCCTGGAGGACGACGGGGAGATCGTCAAGCGCTTCGTCGCCGCGGAGCTATCGCCGGACCTGGTGGAACGCCTGGCCATCGCCTGCAAGGACATGCGCAGCCCGCTCGCGGTCCGCTCCTCCAGCCTGCTCGAGGACTCCCGCTTTCAGCCGTTCGCTGGCATCTACTCCACCTTCATGCTCCCCAACAACGACCCGGACCACAGGGTGCGGCTGGCCGAGCTCGCCCGGGCGATCAAGGCGGTCTACGCCTCAACCTTCTGCCGCGACGCCCAAGCCTACATGAAGAGCACGCCCTACACCGTGGAGGAGGAGCGGATGGGGGTGGTGGTCCAGCGGCTCGTGGGGCGGGCCCACGGCGACCGGTTCTATCCCCACATCTCCGGGGTCGGGCTGTCCTACAACTACTACCCCCTGGGGTACCAGAAGCCCGAGGAGGGCGTGGTGCTGGCGGCGCTCGGGCTTGGGCAGCTCATCGTCATCGGGGGCTCGGTGCTGCAGTTCAGCCCGGCGACCCCAACGATCCTGCCGCAGTTCTCCTCTGCCGAGGACATCCTCAAGTACTCGCAGAAGCAGTTCGTGTTCCTCGATCTGCGCCGGTCAACGGTCGACTACCTCGCGGGGCCGGAGTCGTCGCTTCGCGAGGCGCCGGTCCACGAGGCCGAGCGCGACGGTACCCTGGACGCAGTGGGCAGCGTCTACGTCCCTTCCGAAGGGGTGGTCCGCGACAGCCTGCGCGTGAACGGCTCGCGCGTTGTCACGTTCAACAACATCCTCAAGTGGAACGCGATCCCGCTGGCGCCGGCGCTGCACGAGCTGCTGCTGATCGTCCGTGACGGGATGGGGTGCCCGGTGGAGATGGAGTTTGCTGTCGATCTGGGCGACTACGGGCAGTACGGCTCCGACGAACGGAAACGCCGTCGACCCTGCCTGAACGTGCTCCAGATCCGCCCGCAGATTCAGCAGGTGGTGCAGACCGAGATCCCGGTAGAGGGCTTCCCGGCCGAGGAGGTCCTCTGTGACGTCAGCCGCGCCCTGGGCCACGGGATGTTCGACTCGATCCGGGAGGTCGTGTACGTCAAGACCCAGGAGATCTCCTCCACCTGCACACCCCAGATCGCGCGGGAGGTGGAGGTGATCAACGCGGGTCTGCAGCGAGAGGGGGCGCCCTACCTGCTGATCGGCCCCGGCCGCTGGGGCACATCCGATCCCAGCCTGGGAGTGCCGGTCCGCTGGCGCCAGATCGCCGGGGCGCGGGTGATTGTCGAGACGCCCATCGCCGGCCGGGCGGTGGAGCCGTCCCAGGGCACCCACTTCTTCCACAACGTGATCTCGTTCCAGATCGGATACCTGACGCTGGCCGATGGCGCGCTGGACCGGGCCTGGCTCGACGCGCAGGCCTCCGTCGCCGAGACACAGTACGTCCGCCGCGTGCAAACCCCCGCCCCGCTGCGCGTGTTCCTCAACGGCAAGCTGGGCCGCGCGGTGGTGCTGAAGCCGGAGGCCGCGCCGCTCTAGTGTGCTATCGTTGCACTCCCGACCGGGAGACGGCATGGCAAACCCCAGCTACTTCGAGTCCCACTTCGGCGTGGATGACAACGTCTTGCGCCGCACAATCGCCACCGCCATGGAGCGGGGCGGCGACTTCTGCGATCTCTTTTTCCAGCAGCGCACCAGCAACATGATCGCCCTGGAGGACAACGAGGTGAACCGCGGCCTGCGGGTCGTGAGCCTGGGGGTCGGGATCCGCGTGGTCCAGGACGACGCCACCGGCTTCGCCTTCAGCGAGGAGCTGTCCGAGGCCTCGATGCGCGAGGCGGCGACCGTGGCCGCGGCCATCGCCAGCGGCGGCGGCCCCGGCGCGGCGCCGGCGGCGATCCGCGTGACGCCGACCCGGGACCTCTACCCGATCCGCACCGGCTGGGCCGACGTGCCGCTGGAGCAGAAGCTCCCGCTGCTCGAGCGGATCAACAACCGCGCCTTCGCCGCGGACAGCCGCGTGCGCAAGGTGCGGGTGCGCTTCTCCGACGGCGAGAGCCACGTCCTGGTGGTCGACTCCGACGGCCGCAAGGCCTACGACCACCGGCCGATGTCGGTGCTCTTCGCCCAGTGCGTGGCCCAGGACGGGGACCGCCGCGAGGAGAACTACCACAACATCGGCGGTCGGGTCGGCATCGAGCTCTACACGGACGCCCTCGCCGACGAGATCGCCGACGAGGCCGTGCGCCGCACCCTGCTGCTCTTCGAGGCCGTGCGGCCCAGCGCGGGGGAGATGCCGGTGGTGCTCGCCGCGGGGAGCTCGGGGATCCTGCTCCACGAGGCCATCGGCCACGGCATGGAGGCCGACTTCAACCGCAAGGGGACCTCGATCTACGCCGATCGCATCAGCAAGCCCATCGCCGAGCCCTTCGTCTCCATCGTCGACGACGGGACGGTGCCGAGCTCTCGCGGGGCGATCAACATCGACGACGAGGGCAACCCGGTGCAGCGCACCGTGCTCGTGGACAGCGGCATCCTGCGCACCTACATGCACGACAGGATCAGCGCGCGGCACTACGGCGTCGAGCCCACCGGTAACGGCCGGCGAGAGTCGTTTCGCCACGCTCCGCTGCCGCGGATGCGCGCGACCTACATGGAGGCCGGTCCCCACGAGCGCGAGGAGATCATCCGCTCGGTGGACAGGGGCATCTACGCCGTCTCCTTCACCAATGGCCAGGTGCAGATCGGCGCGGGAGACTTCACCTTCTACATCAAGACCGGCTACCTCATCGAGCAGGGCAAGCTGACCGCCCCGATCAAGGACGTGAACCTGATCGGCAATGGACCCGAGGTGCTGCGCAACGTCTGCATGGTGGGCAACGACCCGGAGATGGACCGCGGGGGCTGGACCTGCGGCAAGGCGGGCCAGAGCGTGCCGGTCTCGCTGGGCATGCCCACGGTCAAGGTCAGCGCGATCACCGTCGGCGGGCTGGGGTGACACATGGACAAGCGACTCGCCGAGCTGGCAGAGCTGACCGTTGACCACGCGCTGAAGCAGGGGGCCAGGGAGGTGGCCGTCGGCGTCAGCCGGGCGCGCTTCGTGGACCTGAAGCGGCGGGAGGGGAAGACCGAGAAGCTGCAGGCCTCCACCTCGCGCGGGCTGAGCGTGGCGCTCTACGTCGACGGCCGCTTCTCGAGCAACGCGACCAGCCTGCTCGAGCCCGACGCGCTGCGGGACTTCGTCGACCAGACGCTGGCGATGACGCGCAAGCTGGCGCCCGATCCCTACCGCTACCTGCCCGACCCCGGGCTCTACGGGCCGACGACGGGCGTCGAGCTGGACCTCGTCGATCCGGGCTACGACGCGCTGGACATGGACGAGCGGCAGCGCCGGGTCGTCGCGGCCGAGGACGCCGCCCGTCGGGAGGGGGGCGAGCCGGTGATCAGCGTCACCGCCGAGATGGTGACCCAGTCCTCGGAGTCGCTGCAGATCCACTCCAACGGCTTCCGGGGCGAGCACGCGGCCACGAGCTTCATGGTGGGGACCACGGTGACCGTCCAGGACGCCGACGACCGGCGGCCCGAGGATCGGCACTGGACCGTGGCCCGCCACCTGACGGACCTGCCCCCGGCGGCGGGGGTCGGCCGGGAGGCGGCGCGGCGGGCGCTCTCCCGCATGGGCAGCCGCAAGGTCCAGAGCGGCGAGATGACCATGGTCGTCGAGAACCGCGCCGGGTCGCGGCTGCTCGGGGCGCTGCTCGAGCCGCTCTCCGCCGCGTCGCTGCAGCAGCAGCGCTCGTGCTTCGAGGGCAAGCTGGGCGAGCAGGTCGCCTCGGAGCTGCTCACGGTCGTGGACGACCCCCTGCTTCCGCGTGGGCTCGGCTCGCGGCTCTACGACGGAGAGGGCCTCGCGGCGCGGCGCATGCCGGTGGTCGAGCGCGGACGGCTGCGGACCTACTTCATCGACGTCTACTACGGCCGCAAGCTGGAGATGGCGCCGACGACGGGGGGGGCGAGCAACCTGGTGATCGAGCTCGGCGACGACGACGCCGATGGCCTCGTGGCCCGGGCGGGGCAGGGGATCCTGGTCACCGGCTTCCTCGGTGGGAACTCCAACCCGGCGACCGGGGACTTCTCCTTCGGCGTGCGCGGCTTCGTGATCAACGACGGGCGCGTGGGGCACGCCGTGGGCGAGATGAACATCACGGCGAGCCTGACCTCGCTCTGGAAGGGTCTGGTCGCGGTGGGCAACGACCCCTACCCCTACGGCTCGGTGCGCATGCCGACCCTGGTCTTCGAGGGGGTGCAGTTCAGCGGCGTCTGACCTCAGGGCCCCGCGTAGTGCAGGATCGTGCCGCTGTCGCCGACGACGAAGAGCTGTGTGCCGTTCTTGTTGCCCCAGACGCCGCGCAGGATCGTGGCCGCGTCTGCGTCGGACGGGAGCTGCATCGCGGACCAGGCGCCGTTGACGGCGCGCTCGAGCACGGTCCGGCTTGCGCCCACCGCGTAGGCCTGCGGGCCGTTCGTCCAGACGCCGTGGAGGTCGGTGACCGCCGCGGGCGTCAGCTCGGAGCTCCAGTTGCCGGTCTGGTCGTGGGCGTAGACGGACTGGTACTGCCCCACCGCGAGGATGAGGGGACCGGCGCCGTAGACGTCTTAGAGCGTCACCGGGAGCGCCTGCCCCAGCGGCGACCACCCGCTCCCGTCATCGTGGAAGGTCGCGCCGCTGTCGGCCACGGCGAAGGCGTCGTTATTGGCCGCGGCCCAGACGCCGTTGATGGTGCCGGCTCCGGCAGAGATCGGCCCCGGGATGCAGACGCCGTTGACCCAGCGGTGGACCACCGGCGTGTTGGTCAACATTTCGCTCCCGGCGAGGAACAGGTTGCCCAGGGCGACGGCGTGGACGTCGCGGTAGTCGGTTTTGGGCAGCGAGGTCCCCGGCGTGCAGCTCAGCGCGGTGCAGCCCTTGGTGGTGCTGCAATTGAGGATCGTGTTGGCGGCCCCGACGACGTAGGCCGTGCTTGGGTCCGAGTCGTGCCCGGTGACGCCGCGAAGCTCGATCGTTGAACCGGCCCCCACCGAAGTCCACTTCTCCTGGATGTTGCCGTCGTAGTGCAGCACCGTGCCCTGGTCGCCGACGGCGAACACGTTGGCGAAGGCCGTGCCCCAGACGGCGCGGAGGTTCGAGGTGACGTTGCTCTTCATCGTGGTCCAGGTGGCGGTGGGTGGGGTCTGGTCGGGCGGCGGCTTCTGGTCCAGGGGCGGGCCCTTGTCCGAAGGCGGCTTCTGGTCATTGGCGGGCTTCTGGTCCACCGGCGGCAGGTCCTCCAGCAAACCGAGGACGTCGACCGGCCGCGCCTCGGCGCTCGGCGGGCCGCGAGTCCAGATTGACATCTCCCGTTGAGCTGTCCGTGGTGGGACCGCCGGACAGCGGGAGCGCGAGGTTGCAACCCAGGAGCAGAAGACCGAAAAGGGACAGCGCGACCCGCATGCTCCAATTATATCAGTGAAAACGACGCGCGTTATCAGTACGCTCGGCGCCCATGGGACGAAAGCGCTTCTTCGAGGACAAGGTCTGCGTCGTCACCGGGGCGGGCTCGGGCATCGGCCGGGCCACGGCCCTGACCCTCGCCCGGCAGCGGGCCCGGGTGCACGTGGTCGACATCCGCGGCGACCGTGTCGAGTCGGTCTGTCACGAGGTCGGCGCGGGCGCGGTGGGCCACGTGGTGGACTGCTCCGACCCCGCGGCGACGGAGGTGCTGGCGCGCGAGGTCTTCGCCGCCGAGGGGCGGGTCGATCTGCTGCAGAACGGGGCCGGCGTGGTGGTCGCCGCGCCGCTGGAGCGGATCCCGCTCGAGGACTGGCGATGGATCGTGGACCACAACCTGTGGAGCGTGGTCCACGGCGTGCGGGCCTTTGTCCCGCGGATGCTGGGGCAGGGCGGGCCGCGCTCCCACGTGGTCAACATCGCATCGGCGGCAGGGCTGGTCGGCATGCCCCTGTGCACGGCCTACTCGGCGACCAAGGCGGCGGTGGTCGGCCTCTCGGAAGCGCTGGGCGCCGAGGTCCACGGAAGGGGCGTGAGCGTGCACTGCATTTGCCCCGGGATGGTGCGCAGCAACCTGCTCGCCGACGGTCGGCTGGCCCTCCCCGGCGCCTGGGGCGAGCGGCTGCGATGGATCCACGACCACCTCGGGCCGGGCCCGGAGGCGACGGTGCGAGAGATCCTCGCGGCGGTGCGCCACGACCGCCCCCTCGTCGCGCCGTCGGTCGAGTTCCAGGGGGCCTGGCTGCTCAAGCGCGCCTCGGCCGGCGCCTACAACCGCGTGGTGCGGCAGCTGATGCGGCTGGGGACCAGCTGTTGAGCGCTCACGGCGCGTCTCGCGCCTCGCGCCAGAGCACGAAGGGGGAGTGGGCCTCGGTCACGGGGACCCAGCCGGCCCCCGGCGGTTGCCCGAGAAAGTAGCGCCGGACCCCCTTGTAGCGCTCCAGGTCGCGCTCCCCGCCGACCACCGCGATGCTCAGCCGGGGCAGCGCGCCGGAGAGGATCGCGAGCGCCTGCATCATCTGAGGCTCGGCTCCGACCTCCGGGTCGCCCTGGACGAGCACGACGGCGCCCCGCCCCGCGCGGTGTCGCCGCTCGATGACCCGGACCGCGTTGGACAGCGTCCGGTCCAGCGGAAGCTCCTCGCGGCGGGTGGGGGGGCCCGAGAACTGGGAGCCCCCGCAGCTGCAGACGTAGCCGGTCACCGAGTCTGGCAGCAGGCTCAGGGTGTGGGGCCTGCCGGGCGTCCGTTGCCAGCGATAAATGACCGACAGGACCCGCTCGCTGCCTCCCTCTCGCTGTCCGGGGATGAAGGAGCAGGCGATCCAGAGCACGACCGAGATCGCGCCGACGAGCCCGACGATCCAGCCGCGCAGCCTGTGCCTCAGGGCCGCAAGCCCCACGCCGAGCACGACCGCCGCGGCGGGGACCAGGGGGAAGATGTAGCGCTGGTGCCGGATCTTCAGCCCCATGTGGATCAACAGGGGCACGAGGAGCCAGAGCAGGATGACCCAGCGGTGACGGCCACGGCGAAAAAAGAGCGGGAGGACCAGGAACGCGGTCAGCGTGAGCGGTCCGTTGAACAGCAGGGGGAGGGCGAGCAGGTAGTGCTTGATCCCCCCGGCGAGCGAGATGTCCCCCTCGGTGCGCAGCATTCCGTGGGCCGTGGTGTGGCTGGTGAGCAGGTCGGCCATCCGGTGCATCCGGCCGGCCCAGTACGGCGCGGTGGCCAGCACCAGCACGGCGAGGCAGAGGGCCGCTCCGCGGAGCACACGCAACAGCGCGGCGCGGTCGCGCCTCGCCGCGAGCAGGCCGGTCGCGAGCACGTGGGCCGCGGGGAAGAAGAGGAAGAACAGGCTCGTCGGCTTGGCCAGCGTCGCCAGCCCGGCGACCAGGCCGAAGAGCGCGGCGTCCCGGCGACGGCGGAACCCGTCGCTGCGGAGCAGAAACACGACGGCCGCCGCGGTCAGGCAGAGCGCGGGGAAGTCGAGGCCGATCGTGCGCCAGCCGGCGTAGGCCGCGGGCATCAGCGAGAAGAGGGCGGCCGAGAGCAGGCCGGCGCGCCGGCCGTGGCAGCGGCGGCCGATGGCGTAGACCGAGACCAGGGCGACGACGAAGAACAGGACGTTGGCCGCGCGCAAGACCAGCGCGGTCTTGCCCAGCGCCAGTCCGGCGAGGGCCGAGGGCAGGAGCGCGACCATCGAGTAGTGCCCGTTGATCTCCCGCAGGTCCCCGAGCAGGGCCAGCGGACCGAACAGCTCCGCGTCGCTGGCCAGGCGGGCGACGCCGTAGTAGTGGCTGAAGGCGTCGGGGACGCGCTCGAGGTAGAAGGCGTCCTGCCGCAGCCAGAGCAGGTTCACGATGAAGTGGACCACGGCGATGAGCGCGAGGAGCACCGGGACCTGGTGCCGATCCAGCAGATCCAGGGACCGACGGGTCAGGGCCCGGATGGTCGCCGCCGTTTTCATCGCTGTCAGCCCGATGCTACCAGAGGAGCCCGGCTCAGTCCCGCGCGAGGCCGGGGAGCCCGGTGAGCTTCAGCACCGCCGGGATCACCTTGCGGCCCGTGACCAGGGCCGAGTGGCTGTACTGCGAGTCGACATACAGGATGCGAGCCGCGCGCTCGCGGTGCGAGAAGCGCTCCGGGATCCTTGGGCGCCGGAGCACGCCGGGCAGGCCGCGGACCAGCCGCCGTGACAGCTTTCGAGTGCCGCGGGCGACCAGCACCAGCCGCCTGGAGGGCGCGCCGGTGATCCAGGCGCGGTACTCGGCGAGGAAGCCGTACACCCCGTCGAGCAGGATCACCTGGCGCAGCCGGTCGTGGTCCAGCCAGGAAGCGATGGTCCAGTAGCCCCCGCTGTGGCCCAGGGCGATCAGCGGCCCCGCCGGCAGGCGCAGCTTGGCCCGACGGGCGACGAGCCGGAGCACGGCGCCCAGGTCGGGGAACCGCACGTGGTCCTCGAGCGAGCGCGGGGCGGCCACCGCGATGAACAGGGCGTTGATCCGGCTCGCCGCCAGCTGGTCCTCCAGCCGGTCCTCCTTCCAGGTCCGGTCCACCGTGGTGTTGAACCCGTGCACGTAGAGCACGGTGCCGGCCGTGGCACGGCGGTAGCCGTCCGGCCGGAGCACGTGGATCGCGCCGGCGGGCGTGGCGATGCGCGTGTGGATCGCCCGCGTCTCCGCCGCGGCCGTCGACGCGACGAGCAGCCCGGCGGCGAGGATCTGCAGCGATCGGGGTGGCACGGCTCGACTGTAGTACGTGTTTTCGGCGCGTCAAACTCCCCGCGGGAGTTGCACGCGCGCTCCTGTTGGCCATGGTTTGGGGCAGCAAGGAGAGAGCCGATGACAACGACCGTCGCAGATCTGCTGGGCAGCGAGGCCCGGGAGCTCCTCGAGCACCGCTGCGAGACCATCGGCCGCGAGCAGCTGCAGCTGCCGGGGCCGGACATCGTCGACCGCGTCTACGCCAGCACCGACCGCAACAACCGCGTGCTGGGCAGCCTGCAGCGGCTCTTCGGCCACGGCCGCCTGGGGGGCACGGGCTACCTCTCGATCCTGCCCGTGGACCAGGGCGTCGAGCACTCGGCCGGCGCCTCCTTCGCGCCCAACCCGGTCTACTTCGACCCGGAGAACATCGTCCGCCTCGCGCTGGAGGGCGGCTGCAACGCGGTGGCCTCGACGCTGGGGGTGCTCGGCGCGGTCTCGCGCCGCTACGCCCACCGCATCCCCTTCGTGGTCAAGATCAACCACAACGAGCTGCTGACCTACCCGAACCGGCACGACCAGCGCCTCTTCGCCAGCGTGGACCAGGCCTTCGAGCTGGGCGCGGCGGCGGTGGGGGCGACGATCTACTTCGGCTCGGCGGAGTCGGCGAGGCAGATCGAGGAGATCTCGGCGGCCTTCGCCCGGGCCCACGAGCTCGGGCTGGCCACCATCCTCTGGTGCTACCTGCGTAACAGCGCGTTCAAGAACAAGAAAGACGGTGTTGACTACCACACCGCGGCCGACCTCACCGGGCAGGCCAACCACCTGGGCGTGACCATCGAGGCGGACATCATCAAGCAGAAGCTGCCGACGAACAACGGCGGCTTCACCGCGCTGCAGTTCGGCAAGACCCACCCCGCGGTCTACGAGAAGCTGACCACGGCGCACCCCGTCGACCTGACGCGCTACCAGGTCGCCTGCTGCTACATGGGCCGGATGGGCCTGATCAACTCGGGGGGCGCCTCGGGCGCGGACGACCTGCGCCAGGCGGTGCGCACCGCGGTGATCAACAAGCGCGCCGGCGGCACGGGGCTGATCTCGGGGCGCAAGGCGTTCCAGCGCCCGATGGACGAGGGGGTCGCGCTGCTCGGCGCGATCCAGCAGGTCTACCTCGACCCCTCGGTGACCATCGCCTGATATAGTGACGCCTCCTTCACAGGAGGTCGATGATGGACGAGCTGAAACGGCGGGTGGACCGCCTCGAGACCCAGAACCGCCGGCTCGGCGGCGCGCTGCTCGCGCTGCTCGTTCTGCTGGGCGGGCTCCTGCTGGTGGGCGCCGGTTCGGGCAAGGGCCGCGGCCCGCTGCTCCGGGCGCGGGAGCTCCGGGTGCTGGACGGCAAGGGCCACGTGCGGCTCAAGCTCACCGCGGCGAGCGGCGAGCCGGCGCTGATCATGCTGGACGAGGGGGGGCAGGTCCGGTCGGTGACCTGCGCCGCCGGCTGGGCGCGCTTCGACAAGAAGGGGCGGACCACGGTCCAGATGGGCGGCCTCGACTGCCTGCCCGCCGAGAAGCCCGCGCGATAACTTCCATGGTGGTGCGGAGAATGGTTCCGGTATCCGTCCCGGGCCGGACCGGCAGGCCGGATCAGCGTGGCATCCGCGGGGTGGTACCCAGCGTAATCACTGGCGTCAGGATTGGTCCGAGGCTTGCTTTGTCTCCAGGGCATGCTCGCCTGGCCACACGACAAGACCGAAGAGACGTCCGCCAGCGGCTTCCAACCGCCCCACTGCCCCTGGCCCGAGTGCTCCCAGCACGAGCAGGCCGACCCACAGCGCTTCGGCCCTGACCGCGCTGGCTTCTACACCCGCAGATGCGATGGCA